>R03__coassemble_7_pt1 | contig 155031 bp, 139 predicted proteins | sample R03__metabat2_low_PE_060 | metagenome-assembled genome bin R03
ATGCTTCCGGGCTAAGTACTTGCATCTGCGCTGCGCTTGCTGAAAGTACTAAGCCTGGAAGCATTTTGGACACACGCTTCGAGCACTGATGATTTTAACCGCACGGAATCTGCAGCCTTCAAGTTGTCATCGCAATTGTCTCAAAGCAAACCATATTTCCTTTCGCCCTTACATTTACGCTATGAAAATATTTGGCAAATACATGTTTTAACGGTACATTTTGCCAAAGCGCAGGCACAAGCGTATGATGATGTTTTCGCAATTTAAGAGTGAGCTTAGAGTCTCTTGGCAGCGTCAATATATAGCAAACCCGCGACCGGATGGAGCGGGTAGGTCGGCACCAAAAGGCACGGATGCCGGTTGCCGACCGGTTGCGTATAAATAGAAAATGTATCGCTGCCTTAGAGACTCTTAGCGAGCGGCTAATGCGCGAAAATATTATGCATACGATTGGGCCGTAGACTTAGTCACAATGATAATTGTCATAAAACAGGCGCCCATTTGCGCAGCAAATTCAAAATGTGCCTGTTTATAGGATTTGACAGGATTTTGTGTCAAATCCTATACATTATGAGAATAATTCATGGGAATCAAGTACAATTGTAAAGGGACCGTCATTGACAAGCGAGACCTTCATATCCTCGCCGAATATTCCTTTTTTGACCGGAATATCATAGGTATTTTTGAATTCCCTGCAGATATATTCGTACATTTCGTTGGCATAATCAGGGGCGCCGGCTTTTATAAAGGATGGACGGTTTCCCTTGCGGCAGTCAGCATAAAGTGTAAATTGTGATACTAAGAGCATTTCACCGAGGACATCTTTAATCGACAGATTTGTCTTGCCGTTTTCATCCATAAATATTCTTAAAGCGGCTGTTTTTTTGATCATTTTATCTGCAATTTCTTTTGTGTCGGAATCCTCGATGCCAATAAGGACAAGATAGCCCTTATCTATGGATGAAATAAGCTTATCATTAACAGCTACCGATGCATTAGTTACAACCTGAATCACGAATTTCATAAAAAATCTCCATCACACCGTATCTGAGGTGGAATCTGAATCCTGCGTACTGCTCTCTTCTTTCTTGCGGAGTCTCTCCGGAAATACATTTTCGAAGGTTTTCTTTACAAATTTAAAGTCTCTTCCGGCATTTGATGAAGCTTCATCATCTTCTGAGTGATAATCGTTGCTCTTATAATAATCTGTAGAGGTTGGCAGATTCTTTTTCTCAAGCCGCTGGTTTATAAATGTCTTAATTGCGGCATATATAACAGCAAATAAAGGTACGCCTATAAACATACCGAATATTCCGAAGAATCCGGAAAACAGAGTAATTGAGAATATTACCCAAAAACTGTTAAGACCGGTTGAATCACCTAAAATCTTAGGTCCTAATATATTGCCGTCAAATTGCTGAAGAATAAGTATAAATATGCAGAAGGTCAGGCATTTCATGGGGCTTATCATAAATAAAATAAGTGCACTTGGAATAGCTCCGATAAAAGGTCCAAAATAAGGAATTACGTTTGTGACTCCGACAATAACACTTATAAGAGCCGGATACGGAAGCTTAAGAATAAGCATGCAAATATAGCAAAGTATACCTATTATGAGTGAATCCAGTAATTTACCGGAAATAAAACCTCCGAATATTTTATCTGAATATCTCATGTTGTTGATAAGATTATTGGCCCTTTCTTCTCTAAGGAGTGCATAGGTGATCTTCTTTGCCTGGGCACAGAAAACTTCCTTGCTTAATAATAAATATACAGAAATAATAATACCGATGATAAAATTGAGTATGCCGTTAAATACACTTACAACACCGCCTAAAAGGCTCGTTGAAGTATTTGATATCAAGTCCTGGAGGCGTGGAACAAATGAAGATGTAAGCCATTTTTCAACATCAAACCAATAAGTGTCATATAAATCCTTAAAGCCGGGATTATTAGATAAGAAATCTTCTACCCAAACATTAGCATTCGACATATAAACAGGGATTCGGAATATAATATTCTGTATTGAGTCCACCACCTGTGGGACTATCATCATAATCAGACCATAAAGAATAAAAGCGAACACGACCATTGTAAGAAGGACAGAAATCCCCCGGGTTATCTTGACCTCCTTTGGGTACGATTTATTGTCTTTTTTGAATTTATCCCATAACTTTCCTACAATAAACCGCTCAATAAACTTCATGAGAGGATTAAGCAGATATGCAAGAGCAATTCCGAATAATATTGGGGTAAATATTGCAATTATATTGAGCAGTGTATCTTTGAGCTCCTTGCCGTGGAAAAGCAGATAATAAAATAAAATTGCACCTGCAGCACTTATGAATAAGGAAAGACCTAATTTAAAATATCGATTGTGTTTTGCTTTATTGTCCTGCATTCTTCTTTTTCTCGAAATCCTGTATAAACTGTATCAACAAATCAACTGTTCCATCAAATCCTAAAACAGAACTGTTTACGCATAAATCATATGTTTCGGCCTGGCCCCACTTTTTGGAGGAATAATAATTATAGTAATTGGCACGCTGCTTATCCTTTTTTAGAATGGAATCCCGCGCTTCCTTATCGTTCAAATCATAAACTTCCTGTATTCTTTTTATCCTTTTGTCCATATCCGCATAGATAAAGGTATGTATGCAGTCAGTCCTTTCAGCAAGTGCATAATCCGCACATCTTCCGACTATAACACAGGGGCCCTCATTTGCGATTTTTTTAATGGCTTCAAATTGAGCCAGAAATACCTTGTGGCTTATAGGCATATCGACATAGGTATTACCGTTAAAGCCGAAAGAATATGTATCCATAACCAGATTATAAAGGAAACTGTTTGTCGGCTTTTCGTCATGATTTTCAAAAATCTCGGGACATAAGCCGGATTCTTCGGCAGCTCTTTTTAGTAATTCTTTGTCATAAAATTTTATTCCGAGTTTTTCAGCAAGCATTTTAGCAATCGTATAACCACCGCTGCCATATTGTCTGCCGATTGTAATGATAGTATTCATATCGGATACCTCCCAAGCATATTAGGCAAATCTGTGTTTGGTGTAAGAAACATCTAAACACCGCCATTATACCACGAATTTGCAATAGCTTCAAATTTCATTATGCGGCCCTGCGCATAAAAAAGGGCTCCGAATTATTTCAGAGCCCCAAAAACAATCTGTTAATTTTAAATAGGTTCTATTTAGAACTTACCTGCTGTTGCAGCTTCCTCGATTGAAACGGCTGTTGATACAGTCATACCAACCATAGGGTTATTGCCGGCACCGATAAGTCCCATCATTTCAACATGGGCCGGAACTGATGAAGAACCTGCGAACTGAGCATCTGAATGCATACGTCCCATTGTATCAGTCATACCATAGGAAGCAGGACCTGCAGCCATGTTATCGGGATGAAGTGTACGGCCTGTGCCGCCGCCAGATGCAACTGAGAAATACTTCTTGCCGGCTTCAAGTCTTTCCTTTTTATAAGTACCTGCAACAGGATGCTGGAAACGTGTGGGGTTAGTTGAGTTACCTGTTATAGACACATCAACATTCTCTTTCCACATAATTGCAACGCCTTCGCAAACGTCATTTGCACCATAGCAGTTAACCTTTGCACGAGGTGAATTGGCATCCTTTGAGTAGCACTTGCGGGATACTTCTTTAACTGTATTTGTATAGGGATCGTATTCAGTTTCCACGAATGTAAATCCGTTGATACGTGAAATAATCTGAGCAGCATCCTTACCAAGACCGTTAAGAATAACTCTAAGCGGCTTAGTACGAACCTTGTTAGCCTTCTCGGCTATACCGATAGCACCTTCTGCTGCGGCAAATGACTCATGACCTGCAAGGAATGCAAAACACTCGGTATCTTCTTCGAGAAGCATCTTGCCTAAGTTGCCGTGGCCTAAACCAACCTTACGCGTATCAGCTACGGAACCGGGGATGCAGAAAGCCTGAAGGCCTTCTCCGATTGCAGCTGCAGCATCAGCAGCCTTACGGCAGTTCTTCTTGATGGCAATTGCGGCACCAACTGTATATGCCCATTTAGCATTCTCAAAACATATAGGCTGAATACCTTCGATTAAATGATATACATCGATACCTGCATTGTCGCAGATATCCTTACACTCTTCAATTGATGAGATGCCGTACTCCTTTAATTTAGCGAGGATCTGGGGCTCTCTTCTTTCATATGATTCAAATAATGCCATTTTCTTATCCTCCTTACTTAACTTCTTTGTCTGTTCTGGGATCTATGATCTTAACCGCATCAGCTACACGGCCATACTGACCTGAAGCTTTTTCGAGAGCTGTATTGGCATCATCACCCTTTTTGATGAAGTCCATCATCTTACCGAAGTTAACATACTTGTAACCGATAATTTCGTTGTCTTCATCAAGAGCGATACCTGTGATGTAACCGTCTGTAAGCTCTAAGTAACGAGGACCCTTTGAAAGCGTTCCATAGGTAGTACCGATCATTGTGCGGGTACCCTTACCGAGGTCTTCAAGACCTGCACCGATAGCCAGACCATCCTCAGAAAATGCCGACTGCGAACGACCGTAAACGATCTGAAGGAATAACTCTCTCATTGCTGTATTGATTGCATCGCAGACAAGGTCTGTATTAAGAGCCTCCATAACTGTTAAGCCGGGAAGAATTTCAGCTGCCATAGCTGCCGAATGAGTCATGCCTGAACAGCCGAGAGTCTCAACTAAAGCTTCCTGAATAATACCGTCTTTAACATTTAAGGAAAGCTTGCAGGCACCCTGCTGAGGAGCACACCAGCCAACACCATGTGTATAACCGGAAATATCCTTAACTTCTTTTGCCTTAACCCACTTTGCTTCTTCGGGGATTGGAGCACAGCCATGATGAACACCCTGCGCTACGGGACACATTTCTTCAACTTCTTTTGAATAAATCATGTGATAAACTCCTTTCAGATATACTTAAAAATCATTACTTTATATTTTCTCACAAAGCAGTGAAAAAATCCATTAATATTTATCGGCAATCTCACCCTTTTTTTTGTAAATTGAATTTGCCTTAATGCAGCCCCTTACCATTGAACAGGGATATACGTTTGAATGAGGCCCTATTACGGTTCCGGGATTTAAAACGGAATTGCATCCGACTTCTACATTATCTCCGAGCATTGCACCGAATTTCTTAAGCCCTGTTTCGATTTCGTTGCCTTCGCCGTCTTTTACCACAACGAGTGTCTTATCAGCCTTTACGTTCGAAGTTATGGAACCGGCCCCCATATGCGATTTAAAGCCCAAAATAGAATCCCCCACATAATTATAATGGGGTACCTGGACCTTATTAAATAAAATCACGTTCTTAAGTTCGGTTGAATTCCCGACAACGGCACCTTCTCCGACGATTGCCTTACCTCTTATAAAGGCGCAATGTCTTACTTCTGCGTCCTTCCCTATAATTGCAGGCGCATTGATATTAGCGGTTTTGGCAACTTTAGCTGATTTTGCTATCCAGATGCCCTCTTCGGGGTTATCATATTCATTTGGATCAAGGCTCTTTCCAAGCTTTAATATAAGATCGCCTATTCCGGCAAGTGCTTCCCAGGGGTAAGTAAAGCCTTTAAGATAATCTCCTGCGATGCTTTGGGATAAATCATACATTTCGGAAATTTTATACTGTTCCATTGACAAGTCCTCCTTATGTTTTAAGATCCCGATTTTTTTGATTTTCTCTCAGTATTACCTGTAGGCGTAGCCGCCTTATAATATGACGCATTTTGGGTAAACATCTGCCTAAGTGCATTACCATCGCAGGTCATATTCTTGACAGCACAGGTTCGTCTGTCAACATAGGCATTGAGCTTCGCCATATATTCTTTTGCTGTTATCTCACCATCCGCTACTCCTGTCAAGCCTTTTTCCCAGCTTGCCGTAAGTGTGGGATCAAGAAGGGGTTTTATCGAAGAATTTACAACGTCATAAACTATTTCACCCAGCAGTGCAGGTGTAATTATCTGAGTTTTATTATTTAAAATCAAATATTTATTATTAACAAGCTTCTTTAGTATTTCGGCGCGTGTTGCACTTGTACCTATCCCGCTTCCTTTTATCTGGCTGCGCAGCTCTTCATCTTCTATAAGCTGACCGGCATTTTCCATCGCAAGTATTATCGAGCCGGAATTATAGCGTTTTGGAGGAGAGGTTTCACCTTCTTTAATGGAAAAACCATTAACAGAAAGCTTTTCTCCTTTTTTAAGAAGGGAAAGCTTATCAATGAAGTCCTTATCGACTTTTATATCAGTCTGATCATCCTGAGCCTCTTCGCTGCCAAAACCCTCTTTTTCTTTTTCCTTAGCACTGCCTGAGGCATTGCCTGAATCCTTTTTATCCTTAAAATATGACGGGCGCAAAACGCCCATATAGCCTTCATCTGTAAGTACCTTGAAACTTGCGGTAAACAGTTCGCTTTGTATATTTAATTTAAGCGATATTTTCTGATATATTGAAGGCGGATAAAAAATACTTAAAAATCTGCGGCATATGAGCTCATATACTTTAATTGACAGACCGGATAATGAACGCAGGCTGCCGATTCCCTGACCTGTTGGGATAACAGCATAATGATCTGTTATCTGCTTGTCATTTACGTAGCGTGTTTTCGCAAGACCCTCGTAAGCTTTCCGGTTCAACACATCGGTGGCAATATCCGCAACAGGCGTATAATTGCGCAGGCCGGAAATATTTTTATATATCTCTTTTGATACTGCAGTTGAGAGAACTCTTGCATCTGTACGCGGGTATGTCGTAAGCTTTTTCTCGTACAATTCCTGAATTATTTTAAGTGTTTCATCGGGAGAAATCTTAAAATATTTGGAACAGTCATTTTGCAGTTCCGCAAGATTATATAAAAGAGGGGGATTTTTCGTCTCCTTTTTCTTCTCTATCGCCTCTATGACAGCACCTTCCAAAACGTGTGAAGAAAGGTCTTTTATAAAATCATTTGCCGTATCCGCATCGATAAAGCCGCTGTCTTTATACAGTTTATTGCTGTCTTTATACCGGGATGAATCCGAAAGCCTCCACTCTGCTGTGATACCATTTTCACATTCTGCATTTATTTTGTAGAAAGGGGTTTTGACAAAATCACGGATTTCCCGTTCTCTTTTTACCACCATACCAAGTACACAGGTCATTACTCTTCCGACAGATACAACAGCATATTTCATATTAAGGAATGATGAAATATGATTGCCAAATTTTAAGGTCAGGGCACGTGAGAAATTAATGCCCATAAGATAATCTTCTTTAGCTCTTAAATAGGCTGCATCGGCAAGGGCATCATATTCAGACAGATCCTTTGCCTCTTTTATTCCGCGGCGTATTTCTTCATCTGTTTGTGAATCAATCCAGACGCGCTTTCTTACCTTTCCGGTTACCTTGGCCTGCTGTTCTACAAGACGATATATATATTCACCTTCACGTCCTGAGTCTGTGCATACGTATATGGTATCAACATCTTCGCGATTTAAGATATTTGATACAACCTTATACTGCTCGCTTGCAGAAGGAATTACTTCGTATTTGAATTCGTCGGGAAGAAAAGGAATTGTGGAAAGACTCCACTTTTTATATTTGATATCATAGCTTTCAGGATAACTCATTGAAACAAGATGCCCCACGCACCAGGTGACAATGGTATTTTCGCTTTCCAAATAGCCCTTATGGGATGTGGTATTAAGTTTGAGTGCATCAGCGAATTGCCTGGCAACGCTTGGCTTTTCCGCAATAAAAACAGTTTTGCCCATGTATTACCTTAATCTTAAAACAGTTATGACAGGTTCTGTAAAAAATTACCAAAACAAAGCGGGCAGCGCCCGCTTTGTCTATGGATAAATAATAATAAGTAACGTCTTAAATTAGTTGTTTATAAGCTTATCAGCCTCGTTATTCCAGCTGTAGAGCTTACGAATCTCAGCGCCTACCTTCTCTGAAGGATGTTCTGAAGCAAGCTTACGCATTGCATTGAAATGTACCTTACGTCCTGCAGGTGACATATCAAGAAGGAATTCCTTGGCGAATGAACCATCCTGGATATCTGAAAGAATCTTCTTCATAGCCTTCTTGGTATCTTCTGTAATGATCTTAGGTCCTGTTATATAGTCACCATATTCAGCAGTATTAGAAATGGAATATCTCATTCCGGCAAAGCCTGACTGATAGATTAAGTCAACGATAAGCTTCATTTCATGGATACATTCAAAATAAGCATTTCTCTCATCATAACCTGCTTCAACAAGTGTTTCAAAGCCTGCCTGCATAAGTGCACATACACCACCGCAAAGAACTGCCTGCTCACCAAAGAGGTCTGTTTCAGTTTCTGTTCTGAAGGTTGTCTCAAGAACGCCGGCTCTTGCTCCGCCGATAGCAAGTGAATATGCAAGTGCCATATCAAGGGCCTTTCCTGTTGCATCCTGCTCAACAGCTACGAGACAGGGAACACCCTTGCCTGCCTGATATTCAGAGCGAACCGTATGGCCGGGGCCCTTAGGCGCAATCATGGTTACGTCAACATTTGCAGGGGGCTTAATGCATCCGAAATGGATATTGAAACCATGTGCAAACATAAGCATATTGCCTTCCTCTAAGTTCGGCTCGATATCCTTTTTATACATATCTGCCTGAAGTTCATCATTAATAAGAATCATAATGATATCAGCCTTCTTTGCAGCTTCTGCTGCTGTATAAACCTTAAAGCCCTGCTCCTCTGCTCTCTTCCAGCTCTTTGAGCCTTCATAAAGACCTATAATGACATTGCAGCCTGACTCCTTTGCATTAAGTGCATGAGCATGACCCTGGCTGCCATAACCGATAACAGCTATAGTCTTGCCATCAAGTAATGACAGATTACAATCTTCCTGATAAAAAATTCTAGCCATAATTTTCTCCTCCTAAGCTAATGTTATATTACTAAGGCATTTTACGCCTGATAGTACTTAATCAATCAAATTTAATTACGTGGTCTGCTCCTCTTGAAAGACCTGCAATACCGGTCCGCGCAAGCTCAAGTATTTCATAATCTGACAGCAGGTTAAGAAAAGCATCTATTTTAGGCTGATCACCTGTAAGCTCTATTATCATCGAATCGGATGTTATATCAACGACCTTAGCCCTAAACACATCCGTTAAGGCAATTACACCCTGACGCTGATCGGCCTTGGCACGCACCTTAACCATAATGAGTTCTCTGTACACCGACTCATCAGGAACAAGCTCTCTTATATCACGGACATCAATAAGCTTGCTTACCTGTTTCTCAATCTGGTCAAGAATATCTGCATCGCCGCTTGTTACAATTGTTATTCTTGTAAAACGGGGATCTGCCGTCACACCGGCGGTTATACTCTCAATATTGTAACCGCGTCTTGAAAACAGACCGGATATACGGCTCAAAACACCGGAAGTATTATCAACTATTAACTGGAAAACTTTTCTCTGCATAACAACCGTCCTACTTTAAAATCATACAACCTCAAAACGTCAAATTTCTCACATTTTATCCTTATTTTTGATAGTTGTCAACGTATGTAATATACATATATAAGGCATAACCGCCGGTTATGGATAAACAATGGTTATGCCGATAAAATTCATATCATATTATATAAGACAATGCGCAGCATTTCGTCTTATAATGAAAAAAATTGCGCAGCAATTTTTGAATTTAACAAATTAAATATAATCAAAATATTAAATCCGCTTATAAGATATAAGAAAAGAAAATATGCGTCATCATGAATCTGAAAGGATGCATTTTTGCAGTGCTAAGGTTCCTGTTCTTGCAACCTCAACAACGCTTATTGATGCAAGCATTTTTATAAGAAGATCAGTTTTTTCAGGAGTATCACATATCTGCAGCATCATGAGATTCTTTGACATGTCAACAATCTGAGCACCTAAAATTTCGCAGATTTCCATTATTTCCCTGCGATTTGACTTATTGTACTTAACCTTTATGAGCATAAGTTCTCTGCTCACGCTCTCACTCTCTGCAAAGGTTTTGATTTTTATAACGTCAATTTTCTTATTTAATTGCTTTTCAATCTGCTCAAGGGTTCGTGCATCTCCTGAGGAGACAATTGTAATACAGGATACCTTGGGGTCATCCGTTTCCCCCACTGCAAGGGAATCAATATTAAAACTTCTTCTCGCGAAAAGACCGGCTACCTTACTTAAGACGCCGGATCTGTTTTCGACAAGAATTGAATATAATCTTTTCATAACAATCCTCGTTTATTTTACAACATCCATTGGATCAATCATGCATTCCATCAGCACGGGACCTTCTGCATTAAGAAAGCTCTTTATTATTTCGGACATATTGCCGTCCCCGTAAAGTCTCATAAAAGGAATATCATATGCTGCGGAAAGCTTAGACAAATCCGGATTTCCCGAAAGGTCAACAACCGAATAATTATCATTATAGGTATTATGCTGATATTCTCTGACAAGACCTAAATATCCGTTATTGAAGACAACAATCTTTATGGGGATTTTATGCTGCTGCATCGTTGCAAGTTCACACATAGACATCTGAAATGACCCATCGCCGCAGACGGCAATAACCTGCCGGTCCGGACATGCTTTTTTAGCACCCATTGCCGCAGGTATTGAATATCCCATTGTTCCCATGCCGCCGGAAGTCAAAAATCTGCCATGCTTAACTATATGATAATTGCACGACCACATCTGGTTCTGCCCTACATCAGCAACATAAACCGCATCATCATCCATTTGACGCGAAAGCTCTGTTATAAACTCGGCAGGATCCACATATTCTTTCCGTGGAGCCTTGCGTTTGGGGGCATCATTTTTATATTCATTAAGGACACCTACCCAATTAGAATAATCGGCATCGAGTTTTTCGTTATTAAGATCAGACAATATATTACCAATGTCACCGACAAGCGGTATTGTCGGACCTACGTTTTTGCCTATCTCTGCCGGATCTATATCAATGTGGATAAGAACCTTGTTTTCCGTTATCAAATCAGGCTGCGAAACAGCCCTGTCAGCAACGCGTGCGCCGATCATTATAAGAAGATCTGACTCATTCATGGCCCTGTTAGCATATGATTTTCCGTTATTGCCAACCATACCGTAGTAAAGAGGATCCTCTGTCGGCATCACACTGATGCCCATAAGCGTTGATACTACGGGAATTTTGTGATTATGGGAAAAATCAGATAAAGCAGCTGCGGCATCACTTAACAACACACCGCCGCCTGCACAGATTATAGGACGCTGCGCTTTTGCAAGTTCGGATATTACTCTTTTAATCTGAACTGCATGACCTTTTACCGTCGGCTTGTAGGTTCTTAAATTGACCTCATCAGGATAATTAAAATCAGGCAGATTTGAATTCTGAATATCTATAGGCAAATCAATCAGAACCGGACCCTTTCGGCCGGTTGATGCAATATGAAAAGCCTCTTTGATTATTCGGGGAATATCTTTTACATCTTTAACAAGGTAACTGTATTTTACGAAGGATTCTGCCGCACCGGTTATATCGGCTTCCTGAAATACATCCGAACCGATAAGCGAGGATTTAACCTGGCCTGTGAAGCAGACAAGAGGAATGCTGTCGGCATATGCCGTTGCAATCCCGGTGATCAGATTGGTAGCACCGGGGCCGGATGTGGCCACACATACGCCAACCTTTCCGGTCACTCTTGCATATCCACTTGCTGCGTGCGCAGCGTTTTGCTCGCTGCGCACGAGAATGGAGGTGATGCTGGTGCTTAATATGCTGTTAAAAAACGGACATATGGCAACTCCCGGATAGCCAAAAAGTGTATCTACACCTTCAAGCTCTAAACACTTTACAACAGCATCTGCACCTAACATATTATATATTACCTAAACCTTTCAATCATTATTTTGCGAAATTCGCAAGTTTTGCAAGAGGAGCAATTATTTCTCCTAAATTATCTATAGCCTTATTTAATGAATCTATATCTATTTCATCAACCTTATCAACTGCTGTTTCAATGCTGTCTTCTGATGAAGTTACTAATGAATTAACATTTTCAATTACGCTGTTTATATCAACATCTGCGAGATTGGCAGTTATCTCATCAAGATTAGCCATTACGGAATTAGACTGAGTAACAAGTTCTGTTGCCTGGCCTAAAAGGTCATTAACCTGATCAACCATTTCATTGATGTCGCCGATAACACCCTGAACCTCTGTTGCAATCTCTTCAACCTGAGCAATTATGCCATCTACTTCTGCGAGCATATCATTAACATTTCCTACAATTGTCTCAGCTTCTGTAAGAAGTCCTTCAACCTGACCGGCAATGCTCTTAACCTGAGGGATGATGTTGATAACGCTTATAAACATAATAAGCACAAGAATCAGGCAGAGAATTGATGTTGCAAGAGAAATGCGAATCTGATTTCTTGCATATTTTGCTTCTGCAGCTGTCTCTTCCTTAATCTCTCTTAATAAATTAGCAAGTTCCTTAATGTCCTCACTCTTAACGTTGCTGACGATCTTTTCGATATCCTTTGAATCTGTATTGTTAACCACGGTTTTTACCTCCTCTTTTGTAAGTGAAATTGTTGTTTCTGAATCATGTTTCTTTACTATTGCTGTTTCATATGCCCCGCCTCTTACGGGTGCTGCAGTAGCTGCCGGAGCAGCAACTGTGCTGACAACTTCTTTCGTATCCTTAGCTGCATTCTCTGCAGCCGCGGATGTTTTCTTTGGAGTTGTCTTCTTTGCAGTGGTCTTCTTCTCATCTGATGCAGATTTAGCAGAAGACTTTTTGGCGCCGGCAGAAGTTTTTGCTGCAGAAGACTTTTTGCCAGTCTTTTTGGCAGTTTCACTCTTAGCGCCGTCGGCCTCTTTGACCGTGGTTGCTTTTGCTGCAGAAGCTTTAGGGGATTTCTTCTTAGCTTCCGCAGATACTTCTGCTTTCACAGAAGTGTTCTTGGTCGTTGCCATACTGTACCCTCCGTTATTTATTTGTTTATTATCATGTGAACATATTCGTCACATTTAATATACCGTTAATAATTCTACCACATATTTATGTAAATTTCCACTAAAAAAAAGGCCCTATTTCTAGGGCCTTTTAAGGTATACATAACTAGATGTTGATTTTTTTAAAAAATCGATTAATTAGCACTCTTCTGCTTTGTAAATGTCTGGATACCCTGGATAACAAGGATAACAGCAAGAACAACCATCGCAATTGCAAAGATTAACTGGAACCAGTCACCCCATACTCCATCAGGAGAAGCAATAACGCCAAACTTGGTGATGATCGTCTTAACAAGGAATGTAAGAGTTGCAATAAGCATAAATGCCATAGGGATAAAGAACATCTTATTGTTCTTTCCTACCTGACCGAGCCATGCAGCAACAGCCATAAGGGCGATACCTGCAAGAAGCTGGTTTGCAGCACCGAATAATCCCCAAATCTGTGACAGTGACAGACCGCCTAAGATACAGCCGATAAGCACCATAAGGAGTGTACCGAATAAGGGATGAGCTAAAATCTTGCGGGCACCCTTTGCGTCCTTCCAGGTCTCTTCACCGGGCTTAAGGAAAAGCTCTGTGAACATGAATCTTGAAAGACGTGTACCTGTATCAAGTGATGTAAGAGCGAATACTGAAACTGCAAGTGTGAGAAGTGCATAGATTGTATTGTAAATTGTGCTGCCTTCCACGCCGAACATTGTTCCGATACCTGCTGCAAAGGCAACTGCGGGTGAACCGAAATCGCCTGCTGTATATTTCTCAAATACCATACCAACAGCGATAAGTGAAATAATACCTAAAGCTGATTCAATAAGCATTGAACCGTAACCAATTGCCTTGGCATTCTTCTCATTATCGAGCTGCTTAGAAGATGTACCTGTTGAAATAAGGCTGTGGAAACCTGAACATGCACCGCAGGCAACTGTTATAAACAGTGTAGGGAATAAGGTTGATCCCTTTTCGGGTACAAATGCAGGGATTGTAAATGTTGCTGTTCCGGTGAATGCGGAAATGATGATACCTATAACAGCCAGAATAATCATGCCGTAAAGCAGGAAGCTTGAAAGGTAATCACGAGGCTGAAGAAGAATCCAGACAGGAACAAGCGATGCAATTGCAATGTAAGCACCGATAAATACGATCCAGGCTGTACGGCTCATAACAAAACCGCAGTTAAGACCGATGATAACAGCGATAATGATTCCGATGATACCAATGATTGTTGCGGGGAGTGTTTTAAGGCCTGCACGGTTTGTAAGTAAACCGTAGATAATAGCAAGAACAATGAAAAGTAAGGAAATCATTGCTGTCGTCTGATTACCGGTGGGATTGGTTACAAATCCGAATCCGCCTTCTGCCGTAAAGAATGTACCTGCAACTACGTTAACGAAAGATGCAATAACGAGAATAAGTACCAAAAGCGCAAATACGATGAAAAGCTTTTTAGCCTTCTCGCCCATTGAATCCTTTATGATCTCACCGACTGATTTTCCTTCATGACGAACGGAAGCAAATAATGAACCGAAGTCCTGAAGACCGCCAAAGAAAATACCACCGATGATACACCATAGGAATACGGGAACCCAGCCGAATACTGCTGCCTGAATAGGTCCGTTGATAGGACCGGCACCGGCGATTGATGAGAAATGGTGGCCCATAAGAACTGCAGGCTTTGCTGCAACATAGTCAACACCATCTTCCATTTCAACAGCGGGAGTCTTCTTGTTTTCGTCAACGCCCCACTCTTTTGCCAGCCAGGAACCATAGAAAACATAACCGAGCACAAGCAAAATAATTGCTGCAATGATAATAAGTAATGCTGTCATTTTCTCTCTCTCCTTTATATGGTTTGCTTTAATATGTTGCCAACGAGTTTCTTAAGGGTGCGGCCCTGGCGGTTAAATGTCGCGCTGCCTTCAGAACACTCAATAGTAACCAATTTAAAATTGCTCCATCCAAATAAACCGTGTTTATAGGAAATGGATTTTTTCAGTGAAGCCGCTGACTTTTTGACAGTCTCATCCATGGAGTCGGCAAGAATAAATAAAGTAACATCTGAATTCTTGTGACCATAGAAGGGAACTATCCTGTCCAGCGCACGCTTCCAGGCAACATCGGAAAGTTCATTAAGACGATTACAATCAAGAACCTCTTCGCTTGCAAAATAAACATACTCGCAGGAATCGATATCGGCGATCTTGGCTGCTTTTATAATCATATACTGCTCATTATGCGAAGCAAAATAAGCTTCTGCAACAAAAGGCGGTTCCACACCATCCTCTTTTACATCATAATAAGTATAAAATGCCTTTGTTAAACGAGGTAATAATTCATCGCGTGTCATCTTTAAAACCAAATCAAACAGTAGGAGTATCGCTCTTTAGCTCTTTAGGACAATTAAAAGAAGCGTTACTGCATCTCTTCTTAAGCTCATCGAATACTTCGCAGGCTGCTTTTCTTCCTGCAAACTGAATCTCTGCAAGCTCCTTTATCCCATCGGATATAACCAGATAATCAACCTGGAGACTGCCGTTTTTATGGGGCAGCACTTTTACGCGCTTAAAAGCACACTTGATATCTTCGTAGGAAATATAATATGCCGTGAAAAAACTTTTGAAATAGAAATAAGACCTGCCAAGGCAGATATTCTTATAAAGATTACCGGCCTTATAATCAGACAACAAAACAACTCTATCACGGTTGTCTCCGCAAATAGGCACAAATCTCACTCATATTCCTCCCTGGCCGGATAGCAGAACAAATTCTTTATCTGTTTACTGTGCTAAAATCCAACCATAAACAATCTATCACAATGTCACATAAATTACAATAAATAAATATCTATATTTTGTTTAATAGCATGCGTTATTCCAAAAAAACCCCAAGAAGATGTGTGAAATATTCCGGAAGCGGTGCAAGAGTCTCTATATACTCTCCGGTTTTGGGGTGGATAAATCCCAGGATATGGGCATGCAGCATCTGCCCATTCAGCTTATACGGTGATTTTATGCTGCCATAAAGCTCATCACCTAAAATAGGATGTCCGATTGAGGCCATATGAACCCTTATCTGATGTGTACGTCCTGTTTCTAAAACACACGAAACATATGTGCAGTCTTTGAATCTTTTAAGCACCTTGTAATGAGTGACTGCATTTTTGCCGCCGCTTAAGAGTACAGCCATTTTTTTTCTGTCTTTTAATGATCTTCCTATCGGAGCATTGATGGTACCTTCGTCATCACTTAAATTGCCTGCAACAACGGCCCTGTATTCCCTCTTTATCGAGTGTTCCTTAAGCTGGGCTGCAATTGATTCATGGGCTTGATCATTCTTGCAGGCAATTACTGAACCGGTTGTATTTTTATCAATTCTGTGGACTATTCCCGGACGCATGACGCCGTTTATCCCGGACAGATTGTCACGGCAATGATACATAAGAGCATTTACAAGCGTACCGGTATAATGCCCGGCAGCAGGATGCACTACCATATCCTTTGGCTTATTTACAACAATCACATCATTATCTTCATATAATATATCAAGCGGGATATCCTCGGGCAATATATCGGGAATGACCGCATCGGGGGTGCATACATAAATATCATCCAAATCCCCCACCTTATAGCTTGCTTTTATTTTCCGGCCGTTTACGGTTATATTTCCTACGTCAATGAGCTTTTGCACATAGGATCTTGATAAATCACCCAAAGAAAACGCTATGAATTTATCAATGCGCTCTCCTACGGTATCCTCATCTGTTTTAAGAAAATATTCAGTCATTTTGTTCCTTTATGGTTTTTATCTTTAGGGCTGCTTCGAGTTCTTTATAATCATCTTCTTTTAATAGGAAAATCAAATAAATTGCCAGTAAAACCGTGCATACCGATACATAAATATCCGCAACATTAAAAATCGGGAAATTGATAAGCGAAAAATAGATAAAATCAACAACGTATCCCTGCAATGCCCTGTCATACATATTGCCTACTCCGCCTGCCGCAATAAAAAGGAGCATAACGGATAAAAAGCGATATTTACTGCCGGAGGGAAGCCTGTATAGGATATAGCCTATAAGAACTACAACAACTACCGCAATAACAAGAAACAGGCCCTGGTGGCCTTCGAGCATACCAAAGGCTGCTCCCGTATTGCCGTTTGGAAGATAATAAAACTGAAGGACGCCGGGAATAAGCCATATTGAGCTTTGCCCCATAAGTGTATTTACAGCCCATATTTTTGTTGCTCTGTCAATAAAAACAAGTATTATAACTGCCGCAACATATATTATCATGCGTTTGATTTTGCCATTCATAAAGATTCTCCCTGCCTTTTTAGTCCCATTCCACCACAAGATTCGCAGCCGCCTCTTTTATTTCATCTTCGGAAATATCCTTTACGATGACTGCTTTTCCGATCTTCTTAAGAAGGATAAAATTAAGCGAGCCGTTTACCTGCTTTTTATCATAGGTAATTGCGTTAAGAATAAGATCTGTATTTAATTTATCCACGGAAATCGGCAGATTAAAGGGCACGAACATATCTCTTATCTCATAAAACTCTTCCATTGACAGAAGATTTCGCTTCCAGGAGATATAAGCTGCCGCAATCATCCCCAGCGCCACGCTTTCGCCGTGATTATAATTAAAATCACTGCATTTTTCAATTGCATGCCCCACAGTGTGACCAAAATTAAGAAGCATTCGCTCGCCCTCTTCATAGGGATCTTCTTCAACGACCTTTTTTTTAATCTTGCAGGCCTCATTCAGCATAAAAGTGAGTGCTTCGCTTTCCTTATCATTGATCCTGTCAAAATTCATTATAAGCCATTCATAAAAGCTTCCGTTCTTAATAAGTCCGGCCTTTAATATTTCGGCCATTCCGCAGGCATATTCACGCTCATTTAACGTATTAAGAAAGGCGAGATTTTCATAGACAAGCAGAGGCATGTATACAGAGCCTATCATATTTTTGAAACCGTCAAGATCGATGGCACATTTTCCGCCTATTGATGAATCCGCCATGGCAAGAAGGCTTGTGGGCAGCTGCACATACTTAATTCCGCGCATATAAACGGATGCTACGTAGCCGGATAAATCTCCCACTACTCCGCCGCCTAAGGCAATTATCACATCACTTCTGTGAAAATCATGCTCCTTAAGATATTTAAGGCACAAGAGCGCATTGTCTGAATTCTTGCTCTTTTCACCGGCTTCTATTATATATTCGCAGACCATATCTGAAATGCCCAAAAGCATTGATTTAACAGACTCCATATATAAAGGTGCAACATTTGTATCGCTTATAATAAGCACCTTTATATTTTGACCTTTGAATATTTCTTCAAAGCAGTCTTTGAAAGCATCAAGTGAATCGCTTATTACAACATTATAATTTCCGCTGCGTTTATATGATATATTTAGTTCTTCGCTCATGCGTAGTCTCCTTGTTCTAAAGGAAAAAATTCCCATTGGCCCGCAAGGACTGATTCCCTTATGCGGCCCTGCAAATAAAAAGGCCTCCAATAAGCGGAAGCCTTTTTATATAATCCTACGTAGTTAAGATTGTTATAACCCCACCTTAAAATTTGTTGTTAAGAGCGGGAACGTCAAAGGCGCCGGATATTATTTCCTGGAAATCGCCTGATACATCAACATTCCGCGGTGTTAAGATAAAGATATAATGTGAAATCTTCTGCAGATTACCGTCTATGGCATATGTTGAACCGGATGTAAAATCAATAATCCTCTGTGCAAGATCAAGATCCAGGCCCTCCATATTAAGAAGAACTGTTCTGTTATCAAGCAGCGTATCTGTTATCTCTCTTGCATCTTCCACGGAGGTGGGCTTTATTACACAGACTTCCATGCCATTGCTCATGACCTTACTGCGTCCGTTACGCGGAGCCTGAGAAGGTGCGGGAGCCTTTGCGGGACGTCTTGAACCCTCAAAATCATCATCATCCATAGTGGCAGCTTTTATTCCGCGCTTAGCACTTTTCCGCGGCTCTTCGTAATCATCCTCATAATCGTCATAATCATCGTAATCATCATCGTCATACTTCATAGAGCCGAACATTTTGTCAATAAAACCCATTTTGTTATTTCTCCTTAATTCTGTATGGAATAATCTCTCTCACCAAAGATTGATGTACCAACTCTTACATATGTGGCACCTTCTTCTATTGCCACACGATAATCTCCGGACATACCCATAGATAGACAGTCCATATTGACATTATCAATGTTTTTGCTTTTTATGTCAACAGATAATTCTCTTAATTTAATAAATACGGAACGATTTTCTTCGGCATCCTCGGTAAAAGGTGCAACTGTCATAAGACCGCATATATTAATTCCGGGAAGATCTGCGATGCTTCTTATAAGGCTTTCGCAGTCCGCCGGTGCAACCCCGAATTTGGTGTCTTCTCCGGCGACATTGACTTCAATCAGTATATTGACACTTACATTCTGCTTTACGGCTTCCTTACTTATTGCTTCAGCAAGCTTTTGAGAATCCACACTGTGAATCATAAAGGCCCTGCCTACCGCATATTTGACCTTATTGGTCTGCAGATGGCCTATAAGATGCCATCTTATATCCTTTGGCATGGAATCATATTTGCCGCAGAGCTCCTGAACCTTATTCTCTCCGAAATCCCTGGCGCCAAAATCATATGCCTCCTGCAACATTTCAAGGGGTTTTGTCTTACCAACAGCAATAAGCGTTACATCCTTTAAAGCTCTGTTTGCGCCTAAGGCCGTATTTTCAACATCACGTTTGATTTTTAAATAATTATCTCCTACCATGCTGCTCCTTATTCATATATGAAATCATTCTCGCTTACGCTGTCACCCTTTAGAACTATATGATCATATGCACTGAGGCCATATTCCGTGTTTGATTTGACAATTGCATATTCCTCATTCTCATTGAGTATTGTGATCTGTTTAAAATCCGCATATCCCTTATTGATATTATAGACGCCGATAAGGTTCGCCTGCTTGCTTATGGGATAACGGTCGCCTGTTTTGGGCTTTATTATGTAGTCACCTACCTTGAATACATTCTGATCAACATAATAATCTTCATCATTTGAATTATATATTGTTGCAGCTACAAATTCAGAGGATAAACTTCCGTCCTCCAAATAGGATTCTCTTATAAAGCCGGGTTCATCAAGATTACTGCCGTAAGTAAGATAATCCATAGGGATTAAATAAAACGGTCTTTCAACAATTGCGGATTGCGGAACCTTAAGACCTTCCTGTGCATTATCCAGAATCTCAATCTCTAAGAATCTGTCAGAAGCAAAGGTTACCATTGAATTATTAAAATCAAGCTTTGCATAGGTTTTGCCGTTCTGGCGCAGGATGCTGACAGAGGCCCAGGACTTATAATTATTCTTAAGAAATCTTACTTCAACATAACTTTCCTGCTCTAAGGAGAGAGCTTTTTCTTCTTCGATTTCAGCAATTATCGACCAAAGCTCACTTGTTATGAGCTTATAAGCGTTATCGTCCTGGGCAATAAGGTCATTTGACTGGAATTTATTCTCCTCGTAATTATCAATATTCATAAGATCATCCGTGAGCTCCTCAGCAGTCAGAGTCTCATAACCGTCAGTTGAATATACGATTACGCCGGATTTTGGAGAATAGCCGAAATCAATTGAATCCGTATAATGCTGTTCGCGCAGCACATCTATATTGGCAAGGACATTTCTATTTGCCAGTTTTAAAACTGAGCCCTCGATGTCATATTTAAAATCATAGGTTTTAGCAAAATTTTTCGGAGAAAAATCAATTGCAAAATCAGATATATTCTCCCTTATTTCAGATAAATCTTCAGAAGATAATGAACTTCCGTCTCCTGTATTGTCATTCATCATGTCGGAGAGCTTGCCTGTGGAATCAACAGTATATACCATCGAATAAGCAGGGATTTTTTCACCTTCCCTGGCATAATAATTTATATAACCCGAGTAAGCACTCGCAACAACCTCTTCCTCACGCAGGGCCACGCCCATATAAGTATTGTTGACGGCAAGGGAACCGATTTTTACCTCGTATGGGGTAACGGGTTCTGATTTAAAGTAGGTAACAACCATTATTATTATGTACGCCAATAAAACCAGGAAAACAACTATTCCCGGGTTTATTCTAAGGCGCGGCTGAAATTTTATTGCTTCTTTTGAATCACGCTTCTCACGGCGTTTTCTGTGAGCCTCTATTTTCTCGCTGATTGTCACAGGCTCCCTTTTTGAAAGGTTTGATTCATCAAGATTGGCACGCTTTTTTCTGTTTTGATTTTTAACGTTTCTTTTATTACGCGAACGTTTTTTATTCGAATTGGCCATTACGTTAATAAAGCCCCGGGATGCCCGAGGCTTTTTGTATTTGCTTTTATAAAGATACTATAACCTTTGACTGCAAATCTTCTGATAAATCCTTAGATTCCATTGACATACTGATAATGAAATCAACATGGAACTGCTCGCTTATATGATCAAGCTTTTTGAGAATTTCTTCTACTTTCGAAGTATCCTTGATGAAGGCAATATCTAAAAAGCTGTCAAGATATACTTCCTGCAAATCGTGATCCTGCGACACTATACCGCAGATAAAACCTATGAATTCGTCAGTGGAAGTAAATGGAAATTCCGAAGTATTGATAAGACGAATTTTGTTTTTAAGCTCATACATGTGCTTGGCATTCTTGTCAAGGTAAACAATGTTTCCGTCTACGGTTTTGACGGAATTATTAACCTTTTCAAGTAAGTGTTTGGTTTTGCCTTTTCCTTTGGCCCCCACAATAAGCTGAATCATTGTAATCTCCTCCTTTGGGGTAAAATTTTAAACCACGAAAATATTATAAGATATAGGTGATGAAAATACAACCTAAACTTGTATCTCATAGTTAATACGTAATCAAAACACCACATTATCTTGTGTGATTTTGCGCCATATTTAAAAGAACACTCATATCCTTATAGGTGATGTCTCTGTCAGTATCATGGAGCAGCACGGAAATATAAGCCTTATTTTTAGAATCCTTCGATAATATAATAAGGCATGAGCCGGCCGCGCTTGTCGTCCCTGTTTTGCCGCCTACAACCGTGATGCCCTGCGGAACTTCGAAATCACCGGATATATATCCGTTAGTTGAATTGCATGTATATTCTTTTGGATTACCATCCCTGTCTTTGTAAGAAAAGGTATATTCGCTTTCATTTATAAGCTGGCAGAACTTTTCATAACGTATGGCCTCATTGAAAATAAGATAAAGATCATAGGCTGTTGTGTAGTGATCTTCATTATTGAGTCCGTGAGGATTTACAAAGTGAGTGTTTGTGGCGCCTAAAGACAGAGCCTTTTTATTCATAAGACTGGCAAAAGCCTCTACACTTCCGGCAACATATTCAGCTATAAGAACGCCGCAATCATTTGCGGAACTTAAAAGAAGCGCATGCAGTGCCTGATCAAGAGTCAGTCTGTCACCTTCATTTAAATGCATGACCTGCGCACCGTTTTCGTTTATTATAACATTCGAAGAAGCAGTTAAGGTGTCCTCTAAATTACCGTATTCAAGCGCAAGCAGGGCGGTCATGACCTTGGTAAGAGATGCCGGATTCATTTTTGCATTTGCATTTTTTGAATACAGGGTTTCATTATCATAAGCGCAAAAGAGCCCTCCGGCTTCGGCTGCAATAGAAGCTGCATCCGCTGATATTATATCGGAATCGGTAACACACAAAGAAGAGGCAAAGCTCTCGCAACCTGCCTCATTATTTGCCGAATCAAACGTAAATGCCGTAATATTTGTATCGGGATCATATTTAAGTGCATAATCACTGCCGCCACAGCCTGAAAGAAATAATACAGCAAGCAGCAGCAAAGACGCCAACAGACGTTTATTTGTACATCTCACGCCACTCCATATCTCCTCTGTCTAATGATTTAATAAGAAGCTCAGCCGTAGCAAGGTTTGTCGCAAGAGGAATATTGTGATTATCGCAAAGCCTTACGATATAATTTATATCCGGTTTATGATGGTCCGGGGCCTGAGGATCCCTTAGGAAAATCATAAGATCGATCTCATTGTGCTCAATCTGGGCACCTATCTGCTGCTCTCCGCCTAAATTACCGGACAGATATTTATGCACCGATAAGTTTGTAACCTCTTCAATGAGCCTGCCCGTGGTGCCGGTTGCAAAAAGCTGATTACGACTTAATATTCCCCGATATGCAATACAGAAATTCTGCATGAGTTTCTTCTTGGATTCATGTGCAATAAGTCCGATATTCATTATGTATCCTCCTGTTGATTTAGTCCATAAACAGCTTTGGCGTCTGCAATTTGACATTCAGAACAAAGCCTATGCCTATAAAAAGCGAAATAAGTGATGTCTGCCCATAACTTACAAACGGAAGAGGCAGTCCAGTGTTTGGAAGAACACCCGTTACGACACCAATATTAATGAAAGTCTGTACCCCCACAAGGGCGCCTACTCCGGAAGCAATTATCGTGCCGGCTAAATCTTTTGCTCTTCGAGCTACCAAAAAGCAGTCTATCGCTATCAAAAACAAAAGTCCTATTACAATGCAGCAGCCTGCAAACCCCGTTTCTTCACCGACAACCGCAAAAATAAAATCCGTATGGGCTTCCGAAATAAAATTACCGTTCTTAACAGATGCAATGACGTTATTATTGATGCCTTTTCCCGATAACTGCCCGGAACCGATTGCCGTAATTGCATTTAAGGTCTGATACGCTTCCGTAGTTGAATATTCCTCAGGATAAAGCCAGGCTAATATACGGTTTTTCTGATAATCCTTTAATATATCAACGCCATCCTGCATCGCATATCTTAATGCGAATACAAAGGACGGGACAATAACAAGAACTGCACCTAAAATGATTTTCCAGCTTAAGCCCGCAACTACCATGATAACAGCAAATATTGCCATCAGCATTATCGAGGTCGATAAATCAGGCTGCTTGAACACAAGCACAAATATCGGTGCAAATAAAGCAACACATGCGACAATCATTCTGAAGGTATTAAGATTCTCTCTGTGTTTCATGATAAACTGAGCATAAAATAAAATCAATAAAATTTTAACGAGCTCAGAGGGCTGAAAACGTATTCCGCCAAATTCAAACCATCTCTGCGCACCGCCGCCGGAATCGCCGAACAGATATACCATAACAAGCACCGCAATTGCGCCTGCGTATATAAGCCAGTAGAATTTAAGCACAAAGGAATAGCTTATAAAGGATACGATAAGCATGGCAGCAAGTCCCAAAGCAAGCCCCATTTCCTGTTTATTTACATACGAAGAATCCGCGCTCTTTATAAATATGATTCCTATCACGGAAATCAGAGTGCACAGAACAACAAGAAGAATATCATATTTTCGAAAATTATAATTCTCGAACATTTATATCTGCTCCTATAGGATAGAACAAAAATCAAAACGGAAGATTCATCAAAAAATCCTTTGTTATTTCGTCAATATCGATACCGTCCCTGCCGATATAGACAATTCTCGCGCCGGGCTTTGAACGCAGGAAGCCGGCACTTTTGGGTAATATCTTACAATGTTTGCCATTTATGGAAACTTCTGTGTTTTTAAAATCAAGCGCAGCAATAAAAGCTTTATCATCACCCCTGATTCCGGCCTCTGCAGTGCCGTAAATCGTTCCTAAAACAACTATCGAACCGGCAGATTTTACAAGTGCCCCGGGATTAACATCACCGAGTATCACTATAGACAGTGGTGATTCTATGCATTCATCGGCTTTTATGCTGCCTTTGTATATTTGTCCTGAATTATTTAAGCCTCCGGAAGAAAATGAGTTTGCAGCCTTCATGTATAGCTGATTGGCAGCATCATCTTTTGATACTACGCACAATACGGTAAGGTCGGTATATTCGGAAATCGCTTCAAGCAGTGCTCTTTCTTCAAGTTCACTTAATTTGCGTCCTTCAAAGGATATTACTCTTTTTGCATTTCCGAAGAATTTTGCGGAGTCTCTGAATTTTTCCGCATATTCAATATATAATTGCTCAAAAGGCATTTTAGGATCCAAAATAACATTTATACCGTTTTGGAAACTTTTTATTGTAACAGCTGACACAACAGTTACCTCCTAATCCTCTATTACATCATTTGTCGGTGCATCTGCAATACCGCTTAATAACTCTTCTGTATCTTCAAGTTCAAAATAATAACTGAATACATCGGCGGCAAGCTTTGCGGCATTTGCCGAAGTATAACCGTAGGCAATTCTTATCGCAACAGTAAGTTCCGGATCCTCATAAGGCGCAAAGCCGATAAACAATGCGTGATTTGTCCGGCTTTTACTTGTCTGGGCCGTTCCTGTTTTGCCTGCGACATTGATAGGAAAATCATTAAAGGCCGCAGCTTTTTCTATAACTATCCTCATGCCCTGATAAATCTGACTCCAGGTAGTGTCCTTAAGGAGTACGGTCTGTTTTATTTTGGGAGAAAAGGTTGCAATAACTTCCCCATCCGGGCTTACCACCTTATCCATAAGAGTATAATCATAACAGGTCCCGTGATTGGCTATGGTTGTTACATATCTTGACAGCCCTACGGTTGTATAGTTATGAGAACCCTGGCCGATTGCAGAGTCAACAGGCAGGGTTTTGGAATATTCGGGTTCGTTTTCTTCCATTTCGATTCCGGTTTTACTGGTAAGGCCAAACAAGTCAGCATATTTTTTAAGCCGCGCAAGACCGGCCTGCTCATCATAGGGCTCTGTTCTTAAGTTTGTTGCAAATCTGTACCCGACTTCATAGAAGAAGCAGTTGCAGGAATTACCTATTGCTCCGGCTACATCCAGATTTCCGTGAGATCCCGGGTATGCCCAGCATTGCTTTTGCGTATCGAAGAAATCATACACACCATCACAGCGTATGGTTTCACCCAAATTGACCATTCCCTCCTCTAAGGCAGCCGCAGAAGAAACCGGCTTAAAGGTTGAACCAGGAGCCGTCATCTGTTGAGTCGCACAGTTATATAAAGGAGATGAAAGGTCAGAAAGGAGCTGCGCGTAGTACTCAGAATCTATTGAATTGGCCATTTTATTATTATCATACCCGGGGTACGTAACAAGCGCCAAAAGTTCTCCGTTTGTTTTAGCTACGACACAGGAACCCGAGCAGGGGTCAAGCGCCAGCATTGCAGGAGTTATTTCAAGATTTGAGATTTTATTTATGATAAAATCGTAGGGTGTCTTAGCCCCTGATTCAAGCTGGGATTTTTCTTCGGAGGTCCCGTATAAAATCTTCTGCTCATAAAGTATCATGCAGATTTCGCGCCCGGAAATCAAATCATCCGCAATCATATATTTTATGATTTTCTTGGAAAATGTATTATAGCCGGCAAGATCTTCCAGGATATAATCAACAAGCTGTGAATATATTTCTTCTGAATCCGAGTATTGGGACTGAAGCTGAAATTTTGTTATATCTATCCAGTTCTGCTTAAGGCAGTAATGAAGATATTCATTAAGTGAAATAGTCTCATTCACAGTCCAGTCAAGGTAAGTCTCATCTTCCCTGTCGATTTCATCGGACATAAGTATTCCCGTCTGGGAGGACATCAGCCTTGTAACTATATTGCTTTCATATACCTTATATTCTTCCGAAAGCTCATTATAAGGAGTGCATGCATCAAGCAGCTCTACCTTCAGATTATTAAAGACAAGGTTCTGACGTTCACGAAAGGCATTTGCCACTTCTGTCTCATACATCTGCGCGGTATCTGAGGAGAGATGATCTATATCAATTATATTATTGTTAAACAGCGCATAATACACATCATCAATCGGAATCATCATAAGAGATGATTTTACAACTGAATTATTGTAAGTTTTGCTGTTTACTATTTTGGAAACAAGTATTCCGGCAAGCTTCTGCTCAAGCATGTTATACACGGCTTTTTGCAGATTGGCATCAATTGAAAGATATACATCATTTCCGGCCACGGGATCCACATGTGAAACGGATTCTATGACTTTCCCCACATTGTCAACATATATGACATCTTTACCTTTTGTTCCCTGCAGATATTCTTCCATGGAACGCTCGATGCCAGATTTCCCCACCATATCTGCGCTTGTATAATCATGTTCGGAACTTGCAAATTCTTCTAAATCTTCCGTTGAAGCACTTCCGGTATAACCTATAATATGTGCAAAATACTCGGAATCGTTATATACACGAAGCGTATTTTCTTCCACATCAACACCCTGAAGTGTATCCTTATTTTCCATGATTGCCGCAACTGTTTCATCTGATACATTATCTGAAATGATCGTAGTAAGATATTTCTGATAGCTGTTCATGGACAGATTATAGCGGATTGAAATGATTTGGAGAATCTCATCCTTTGTATAGCCCTTTTGCGGAATAAATTCAGAAGAAGCGGACGAAGGATCCTCATACTGCCCTATTGCATATTTTGATTTTGAACACAGATAATCGATAAGCTCATCCGGGGTTGAATTTCGCTCGGCGGTTTTAAGATCATCAATTGATTTTCTTCCGTAAACATCGGCCAAAAATCTGTTGAGCTTTGTCCCTGATAATGTGTATTCATATTCTCCGTCTTCGTTCAGTATAACGTTAAAATCACTGTTGACCGTATCACCGCAGGCTTCAATGATCTTAATTGCTTTATATATTGTATCGTTCATTGAGGAATTCTTGCTTTTGCCGGATTCATAATTATCTTCCATTGTTACCGAATACGCCAATTTATTATAAGCAAGCAATTCGCCGTTTCTGTCATATATATTACCCCGTGTGCTTTTCAGGGTATTTTCTTTTTTAATCGTCAGTTTAAAGTTGTCAAGATAATCCTGGCCCTCGATTATCTGCAACGAAAACAAGCGCTGCACTAAAATGGCTGCAAGCGCGATCATTATAACTATCATCAAAGTCAGTCTGTTAAATATGACTTCTCTTATCCACTCTTTTATATCGGATAACAATTATGCATTCCTCTTTTCACGCATAACAAGCCATTCATTTACGGTAAGAATGCCCTTGTAAAGAATGATCGTAATGAAAATGGTATATAGTATCTCCGGTAAAATAATATGCAAAAAATAATAGCCGAAATGAAATTTGCCTTTTAAAAGGAATAAAAACACATATGTGACAAGGCAATAAAGAAGTTCACTTGAAGATATTAAAATCATGGGAAGCTTAATGTCTTCGGGATAAAATATACTTGAAAACATACCGTTTAAATAGCCTATGACCATATATGTCAGAGCATAAAAGCCCAATATGTTCCCGAACAATACATCCAGTATTATTCCTGCCAAAAAGCCTATCATAAGGCCTTCCTTTTTACCGCCCATAAATCCGAAACAGGCCACAATTATTATGAGTACATTTGGAGATACTCCGCCTAAGGACAGAGCCTGAAACAACGTGCTCTGAAGAAGATATCCAACTATTACCATTAAGAAAATGATAACTTTTCTAAGCATTAATCCTTCACCTGCTTTTTCTGCAATATGACAAGCACATCCGTCAAATGCTCAAAATCAACAATCGTCGAAATATATCCCGATTTCGTAAGATTATTGGAATCCGGGGTAATTTCGGTTATATATCCTATCGTCAGCCCGGGAAGATACTTGTTGCTTATGTGACTTGTGACGATCTGATCTCCCTGTGCAACACTGTCGTCTTCATCTGTAAGCTCGGAAAATTTAATCTGACCGTTATTGAATAACTCAAGGTCTCCGGAAACGATCATTGTATCCGATGTATTGAGTACCATTGCACTTATATTGGAGGAATCATCTATGATCGATCTTATCGTTGCCCAATTCGGCCCCACTGCGGTAACTATACCGACAAGACCGGAGCCGGCAAGGACATTCATGTCAACGTCAATGCCGTCATTAGTCCCTTTATCAATGAGAAATGTAGAGTACCAGTTCCCGGCGTCCTTTCCGATTACTCTTGCACCGATTGTCTTATATTCATTATATTTTTCATCCAGAGCAAATAACTGGCGCAGCTCTGCCAGCTCGTATTTATCCTGTGTAAGATTGCTTACTTCGGCACTTAAATCATCAACCTGTGCCTTTAATTCCTCATTTTCCGCAATGAGTTCTTCCATCTTCCTGGCATCTTCTGATTTTGACGTCATCCAGTTTCCGGCATAGGAAATGCCCTGCTGAAATGGAATGATGGTGTATCCCGCTACTGTTTCAAGCGGCCCCGAAAGCCAATCCGTAGCATAAGAAAGCACCATCAGGCATACACACAATATCGAAAGAAACAGCAGAATATATTTGCTCGGAACAGAAATCTTCGTTCTGTTGCTTTTGTTACGTGCCATTTATAATCTCCTTAAACAGAGAAGTCTTCCATGGAATATGCAATATTCCTGAGATTTTCATTCCTTATGATCTGCGACAATCCGTAGGCAACACTACCTTCCATATTGGCGGAATGAAGAACCTTAAGACCGGTACTTTTGGCGATAAGCTCATCAAGATCGCCTATTCCCGCAGAGCCGCCGGTTAAGAAAATCCCCTTTTTATAGATGTCAGCACCAAGCTCCGGTGGAGTTCTTTCCAATATGAGCCTTACATTGTCAATTATAACTTCAAAATGTTCGCGCATCGCACGCTCTATAAGGACTGTCGGAATAGCCCTTTCGACGGGAAGTCCGGTTACTATATCACGTCCGTAAACAACTGCATCTATTTCCTGGGCTTTAAGCTCCGGAAGCGCGATTTTTATCCGTTCTGCACTCTTGGCTCCGATAAGAAGATTGTATTCTTTGCGGATCATATTGCGGATTGATTCATCGAATTTTTTGCCGCCGATTTTAATGAGCTTCGACAATACGATTCCGCCAAGAGAAAGAATTGAAATTTCGGTAGTCTCATATCCGATGTTGACAATAAGAAAGCCCTGGGAATAGCGCATATCAACATCCATTCCTATTCCGTCGGCAATTGCTTTTTCAACAATATAAATATTACGTGCACGAATGTTGGAATCCTTTACAAGATCGAAAAATGCACGCTTCTCAACCTGGGTAATATCCGTCGGTACCGAAATATAGTAATCCGCAGACCTTAAATTGCCGTCAAGTTCATCATTAATAAAATTGCGAAGAAGGATCTGCATATGGTTTATGTCGGCAATAACACCGTAGGTAAGGGGAAAAGTCACGGCAATATTATCAGGCGCCTTTTCATACATTGTGAATGCATCGTCGCCATAGGCAAAAAGGTTATGACGGTTCTGAATGGCAATCATATTTTTATGACTGCTTATGGTTTCCTTAAAGCCGTTATATATTTTAATGTTGTAGGTACCAAGATCGATACCGAAAGCATTTGAAGGCATAATCAATTCCTCGTTCCGTGTAATTAATAGAACAAAACAGCACTCTTATCATTTTATCATATTGAAAAAACGTTGTATAGAAAGTTTAGGTCAAATTCACAATACCTTCATTTTTGAGTGCCTGAAGGGATTTCATTATTCCGAATTTGGCATGGGGCCAGGTAAGACCTCCTTGAAAATAAACAGCATAAGGCTCTCTTAGCGGACCGTCAGCAGATAATTCTATTGATGAACCCGATACAAATGCGCCGGCAGCCATTATTACAGGAGAATCATATCCCGGCATATCCCAGGGTTCTGCATTAAGGTAGGAGTCAACAGGAGCAGCACTCTGTATTCCGTTGCAGAAGGCGCAAAGGGCCTTGCCGCTTTTAAGCGTTACCGCCTGTATGATATCATGCCTTTCTTCAGTTGAATCAGGGATAACAGGATACCCAAGTCTTTCGTAAATATTTGCCGCAAAAATCGCACCTTTAAGTGCTGCAGCAGTAACCGTAGGTGCTAAAAATAAGCCCTGATAAAAGCTCTGCATAACACCAAGAGATGCACCGACTTCTTTCCCAAGGCCCGGGCTTGTAAGCCTGTAGGCAGCACGTTCTATATATTCCTTTTTACCCACGATATATCCGCCAAGGGGCGCTAAGCCGCCGCCGGGATTTTTAATAAGCGAGCCCACACACATATCAGCGCCCACATCCGTCGGCTCAATCGTCTCAGTAAACTCACCATAGCAATTGTCAACCATGCATATAATGTCATTTTTGACGCTTTTAATAAACGAAATAAGCTCTCCTATCGCGTCAACAGATAGTGTGGGTCTTGTTTCATAGCCTTTGGAACGCTGGATTGTAACAAGCTTTGTCTTATCATTAATGGCAGCTCTTATTCCATCATAATCGAAGGTGCCGTCATCCTTTAGATCAACCTGTCTGTAGGTTATTCCGTATTCGGCAAGGGAGCCTGATGACTTTCTTATTCCAATTACCTCTTCAAGTGTATCATAGGGCTTACCTACGGGTGATAACAGTTCATCGCCGGGACGAAGCTGCGAAGAAAGCGCAACGTTAAGTGCGTGAGTGCCGCATGTAATCTGTGGACGGACAAGGGCATCTTCGGTATTAAAAACTTCTGCATATACTTTCTCAAGCGTATCTCTGCCTAAATCATTGTATCCGTACCCGGAGCTTTGCATAAAGCAGCTTTCGCTCACCCTGCATTTCTGCATCGCTTTTATCACCTTGAGCTGATTATATTCGGCCCGCTCATCAATCGCTTCAAATCGTGTTTTTAGAGAATCGCAGATTTTGCCGCAATATGACAGTACTTCATTATCAATTCCGAGTTCTTTATAAAGTATTTCTTTATCCTGCATGATTTTATGCCTTAACAATATTCCTTTCCTCTAACTTTGCCATAATTGCCGATAAGATACGATCATTATCATAATCATATTCGTTCTTATTAAGCCATATCACATCTTTTTCCCTTTTAAACCAGGTGATCTGGCGTTTGGCAAAATGACGGGTATTCTGCTTTATAAGCTCTGCTGCCCTATCATAATCAATATTGCCTTCAAGATATTCGATGACCTCTTTATATCCGATTGCCTGAAGCGCAGTGGAATCTTTTATATAACCTGCTTTAAGAAGATTTTTAACTTCACTTACAAGACCATTCTCAAGCATCTTATCAACACGCCTGTTAATAGAATCGTATATAAGTTCTCTTTTGTCATTTAATACAAAATATGCATAATTATACGGACTAATTTTCAGCTTTGAATCCTGATTGTGCTCGGAAATTTTAAGTCCGCTCGTCATATTGTATTCAAGAGCTCTTATTATCCTGCGCTTATCGTTTGGATGAACCTTTGCAGCGGCAGCAGGATCAGCTTCTTTAAGCATTTCGTGAAGCTTTTTGCTTCCTTCATTGATTGATATTTCCTCAAGCTTAGAGCGATATTCGTTATTATTATCACCTGCGGAAAAATCAATATCATATAAAAGGCCCTGGATATAAAAACCCGTACCGCCAACAAGAATGGGTATTTTGTTTCGGCTTAAGATATCCTCTATACATTTTCCCGCCATATTGCAGAACAGAGTTATATCAAAATTGGCATCAGGGAGAAGAACATCTATAAGATGGTGGCAAACGCCGCCCATCTCCTCTTCTTTAATCTTGGCGGTCCCAATATCCATTCCCTTATATACCTGCATGGAATCAGCTGATATTATTTCACCGTCTATTTTTTGGGCAAGAGCAATTGACAGGCTTGTTTTACCTACAGCAGTCGGACCTGATAAGATCACAAGGGGGTTATTATTATTTTTATCTGACTCATAAGTATTCATACAATTCTTTTAAAAAGCTTTTCGATTTCAGTCTTGCCATAAGAAATAATAACCGGTCTTCCGTGGGGACAGTTATAAGGATTCTCAAGCTTCATGAGCTGATCAATAAGAGAGCGCGCTTCTTTTTCGCTAAGTCTCATATTGGCTTTTACGGCTGCCTTGCAGGCCATTGTGGCAATTCTGTCATTTACTGCTTCGGGGGATGGCTTTTTGCCTACTGAGAGATCATCAAGTATTGTAATGAAATAATCATTGCTCTTAAAACCGAATAAATCGCAAGGCACTGCATTTACCGAGTACTCTCTTCCGCCGAAATGTTCCCATTCAAAGCCTATATCAATAAGATTCTCGGAATAGGTCTTAAGGCATTCCTCCTGTGAAGAAGACAGTGATACGATTTCAGGCGGAGATATCATCTGTGAAACAGCTTCATTTTCCGAAAGCCTTTTTTTGATTTTCTCATATAATACTTTTTCGTGGGCTGCATGCTGGTCTATTATATATAATTTGTTATCATATTCAACCAGCCAGTAAGTATCAAAAAGCTGCCCGATTATCCGGTGATGCACGGCGGCTTCTTTTGAGAGAAATTCATCATTAAAGAGTGATATCTGCTCTCCCGAAATTCCCTCTTTTATATCATGTTCCGAATCTCTGCCCGGTTTAATGCTGCCTGATTGTGCTTCAGTTTCCTTCTCTTTTGTAATGCTGCCTGATTGTTCTTCGGATTCCTTCTCTTTTGTAATTTTCGCTTTGGCTATTCTTACCGTTTCAAAAGGTTCAGGGAGATTTACTGCTTTTTTTGCTGCCGTATCTGAAGAAGTTACATCCGGTGAAATCCTATTTACATAAGCCTTATTTTCGGCAGTTCTATCCACAACAGAATTATTTGCGGATACATCAGGTATCAGTTCCCTGCCGCTTAGTGTCCGCTCAATTACTTCACAAAGCTTTTCATATAAAAAACTTTCTTCCAAGAACTTGATTTCCGTCTTTGCAGGGTGGACATTAATGTCAAGCTTTGCCGGATCAATATCAAAATACAATACGACAAAAGGATATTTGTGCAGCATAAGATAATTCTTATAGGCATCTTCTATTGCATTAGTTAAGATTCTGCTCTTTACTATCCTGTTATTTACGAAGAAAAATTCATAATTTCTGTTGCTGCGGGCAATTTCCGGCTTCCCGATAAAGCCTTTTAAATCAAAGATCTCGTTCGAGAAATCAACAGGTGTCATTAAAGACGTTGTCATCTGCCCAAACACGGAATAAACGGCAGCTTTTAGATCACCGTTTCCGGGACTTGCAATCTTATCGATGCCGTTCACCATATATTTAAAGGAAATATCGGGGTGTGATAAAATCAATTTTTCAATAAGCGAGGAAATATAACCGGCCTCCGTATTGCTGCTTTTTAAAAATTTTTTTCTTGCCGGTGTATTATAGAATAAATTCCTGACCAGTATTGTTGTTCCGTTTGGAACTCCGGCATCCTCAAAAATTTCTTCCCTTCCGCCATTTATAATATATCTGCTTCCGGCAAAATCCTCCTTTGTCTTGGTAAGAAGCTCAAGTTGTGAAACAGCGCATATACTCGATAATGCTTCACCGCGAAAGCCAAGGGATGATATCTTAAATAAATCCATAACATCAGTGATCTTGCTTGTGGCATGTCTTAAGAAGGCTTTGGGAATCTGCTCTTTATCAATACCTGTTCCGTTATCGGTAACTCTGATTAAGGATATTCCGCCATCTTTTATTTCAATTGTAATGGAAGTAGCCTTTGAGTCTATTGCATTTTCAACAAGCTCCTTTACAACGGATGCAGGCCGCTCAACAACTTCGCCGGCTGCGATTTTATCAATTGTATTTTCGTTGAGTATATTGATCTTTGCCATTTGCTACCACCTGTTTATAAGCTTGCTTTTTAACATACACAGGGTATTAAGCGCATCCATCGGTGTCATATTATTAAGATCCAATTCTTTTATCTCATTAAGAATAGTATCGTCACTCACCGTTTCAAAGAGAGACATCTGGGCTAAGTCAACCTCGTCCGGTTTATGCTTGGCATGCTTTTTGTTCTGGCCTTCCTGGGCAATCATACGCACGCTTGCTGTAATATCACTTTCCATAAGCTCTGCAACCAGTTCGTTGGCTCTGTCTATGACACTGCCCGGAAGTCCTGCAAGCTTGGCAACTGCAATGCCATAGCTCTTATCCGCTCCGCCCTTTACGATTTTGCGCAAAAAGACTATTGAATCCCCCTGCTCTTTAACTGCTATACAGTAATTGTTGACGGAGTTAAGCTTACCCTCAAGCTCGGTAAGTTCATGATAGTGGGTGGCAAATAAAGTTTTAGCCCCCAAAAGCTTTGTGTTGGCAATGTATTCTATTACCGCCCAGGCAATTGAAAGTCCGTCATAGGTTGCCGTTCCGCGGCCTATTTCATCCAAAATCAGCAGGCTTTTTGAGGTTGCATTCCTTAAAATATTGGCAACTTCTGTCATCTCCACCATAAAGGTCGATCGACCTGAGGAGAGATCATCTGAGGCACCTACCCTTGTAAATATGCGGTCTACAATTCCTATGTCGGCATAGGAGGCCGGAACAAAGCTTCCAATCTGAGCCATAAGTACAATTAAGGCAACCTGCCTCATGTAGGTGGATTTACCGGCCATATTCGGACCTGTTATTATACTGATTCTGTTTGATGAATTATCAAGCAGCGTATCGTTTGCAATAAAAAGGTCCCTGTTCATCATCTTTTCAACAACCGGATGACGTCCGTCTTCAATTTTAATTATGCCCTTTTCATTAATCTTCGGCTTTACGTAGTGTTCGTGCTCAGCCACATAAGCTAAGGAAGAAAAGGCATCAAGCCTTGCAATCGCATGCGCACATTTTAATACTCTTTCCGAATGATTTTTTATTGACGAGCGGATGCTGCAGAACAGATCATATTCCAAAGAAAACAATTTATCTTCGGCATTTAATATTGTATCTTCCATTTCCTTAAGCTCTGCCGTTGTAAATCGCTCCGCATTTACGAGAGTCTGTTTTCTTATGTAATAATCCGGGACAAGATTCTTAAAGGAATTGGTAACTTCAAAGTAATAACCAAATACCTTGTTATATTTTATCCGCAGATTTTTAATCCCGGTTTTTTCCTTTTCTTTCTCTTCAAGTGATGCCAGCCACTTTTTGCCGTCGGTTTTGGCACTGCGCAGTTCATCAACGGTTTCATTGTAGCCGCTCTTTATTATTCCGCCTTCTCTAAGGAGCAAGGGAGCATCTTCGTCAATGGAAGAATCAATAAGGCTGTAAATATCTTCAAGAGAATCAAAATCATCATTAATAAGAGCAATCTCTTTATCTTTAAATTCGCAAAGAAGCTCTTTTATAAACGGAAGCATCTTTAAGGATTGTCTAAAGGCAAGCAGATCCCTGGGATTAGCCGAACCATAATGGATTTTTCCCATAAGACGCTCAAGATCATAAACAGGATTAAGATATTCGCGAAGCTCTTCCCGTGCGACCATATTGTCCTTTAAGGCTTCAACCGCATTTAACCTGCCGATTATCTTTGTCTTATCAGTAAGCGGCTGCTCGACACAACTGCGAAGATACCTTGCACCCATGGCAGTTTTTGTCTTATCAAGAACCCATAAAAGCGAGCCGCGCTTTTGCTTGTCAAGAATAGTCTCAGTAAGCTCAAGATTTCGTCTCGAAGAAGCATCAAGCATCATATAGTCGGTTATCTTATAGGTTTTTAAATTATTTATATTGGAAAGGTCGCACTTTTGCAGTTCATAGAGATAGTTAAGTGCTGCTCCTGCTGCTATCACCCCTGCGGGAAAATCATTAAGTCCAAGGCCCTCGAGCAGTTCCACATTAAAATGTCTCTTGATTTTTTCCTTTGCACTTTCCTCATCAAAATACCAGGAATCAAGATTATATACAGTGATCGATAATTTGGATTTGATTTCTTCAAAGTCAAAGGAAGACAATGAAAAAGCTTCATTGCAGATTATTTCGCTTGGAAGAAATTTATATATTTCATCAAGAAGCTTTCGCTCACCGACAAGCTCAGTGACAAGAAAATCACCGATAGTAATGTCTGTTACGCATAATCCGTATTCTTCTCCCATGCAGAATATGCACATAAGATAATTGTTTCTTTTATCATCAAGGGCCTGAATGTCGAGATTGGTACCGGGTGTTACAATGCGGGTAACTTCCCTTTTTACAAGACCTTTGGCTTCCTTTGGATCCTCAACCTGCTCGCAGATTGCCACCTTATAGCCCTTTGCAATAAGTCTGTTAAGATATATTTCAGCGGCATGATAAGGCACGCCGCACATGGGAGCCCGCTCCTCAAGGCCGCAGCTTTTACCTGTAAGAGTAAGTTCTAATTCTCTTGATACAAGCTCTGCATCCTCAAAAAACATTTCATAGAAATCTCCGAGTCTGTAAAATAATATACAACCCGGATATTCCTTCTTTGTATTAAGATAATTCTGCATCATTGGGGATAATTCGCCCACGTTTCTACCTCAGCTGTTCATATAATGATTTATGTTTCTTTTCCCTTACTATCTCCACAAGCTTAAGCGCTGTTAAGTCAATTACGGATACTGCTGATGTATCCTGCTTTGCAAGAGCCTCAAGGCATTTAATAAGCATTTCGTAATGCTTATCAAGCTTCATATTTATAAAATCAACTATTATCATTCCGGAAAGATTTTTAAGCTTTATCTGCCGCATTACTTCATGGGCGGCTTCGATATTTGTCTCATAAAAAGTATCTTCCTTATCGCCCTTAAACTTTGTGTGATATGTATTTACATCAATTGCAACAAGCGCTTCCGTCCGGTCTATTATAATCTGGGCCCCGGAGGGCAGATAGATAATCCTTGATAAGGCTTCTTTTATTTTGCTCTCCATCCCGTATAACTTATTTAAGGGCAAGAGTTCGTCTTTATACAGTTTAACCTCTATCTGCGTATTATCATAAAATTCCTGCGATATTTCATCATATATTGATGCGATATCCGTCACAATGCTTAAAGGTTCGCTTAAATTTATGTTTTTTATTGCCTTTAAATATTCACTCTCAGGCTTATGCAGTACTGAATAAAGCGTGCGGCAGGAAGCAAGTTCGTAAATTTTTTTTAGCTTCGAAGCGGTTTTGACCATGTCTTCTTCTATTTCTTCAAAAGAAGCAAACGCAGCATTTGTCCTTATGATAACAAAGACATTCAATGAAGCTGCAAGGCCCTTAAAATGCTCTTTAAGCTTATGTGATAATTCCTCATCGATTTTTGAAGAAATCTTAAGTCCTCTGTCATTACCCTGGACAACACAGTATGTGGAAGATAAAGATATTTTATCAGTAAATACCGGTTCCTTATTGCCGCTTACCTCTTTTTTGTATTGAAGCGGAATGATCGCCTCCTGCCTATAAGCCGTTGATTTAAGAAATCCTGTCTTATCCTTTGCATATCTTATAAAGCAGGCATCAATATTCGGAAGCCTGTTGCATACCCGGCATAAAAGCACTGTCTCAAGGGGAATTTCATCTTTTTTAAAAAAATATAATTCGGTAAGCACTTCCTCTTCAAACAGCGCAAACATTATTTTATTATTATATTCGCTTATAACAACTTTTTTCATGCATATATCCGGCTATTTTATCTCGCGCCCCGCATCATCAAGGCTTATCAGCTCATCGCCGCTTTTAAATAAAAGATCAACTCTTGTTATGTTAAGGGCATTATCAATAAGAGCGCAGCCGTTTTTTTCAAATAATGCCTTATATAGGAGCTCAGGCTTTAAGTTATTGGTGCTTCCGGTTGATAAGCGAAGAAACAGTTTATCATTTTCCGTAAAATTATAATCATAAATAAGCGGTTTTATATCAATAACAGCCTCACTCTTTTTTGTCTTTTTATTTACTTCAATCTTATCCTGAGATAAAAACTTTTCAATCTCTGTCTTAAAATCAAACGGACAGATTACATTATCTTTAAAACAGCATATATACTCTGCGGCACTTACTGCAGCCATTGCATTCGGCGCTTTATCCGGCAATAGTTTAAAGGATTGTATTTTAATTTCGTCAGCGCTATTTGCATTTAATGCATTAACGGCATCTTCCGAACTAAGCAGCTCTGTTATCTCAATGTCTGCGTATTCACCTAAACTCTCTGCGCCTAAAGGCAGCGGAGGCGATAAGGACATTATGGGATGAGGACTAAAACCCTCAGAATAAGCAACAGGGATATGTGCCCTTTTTAACAGTTTCTGGAAATAACGCATTACATCAAGATGCCCGATATACTTTAAGGCGCCGGTTTTTGTAAATTTAATTCTTACTTTCATAACAAACGCCTCCCTTATACTGCATAGCTCCGCATCCTGAACAGTTCATTCTGCAGTTTAATGTAACAATGCCTTCTTTGGCCTTATTCCACTCAGACAATAAGAATTCCTTTTTGACTCCCGCATTAATAAAATCCCATGGAAAAAGTTCATCATCCCTTCTCTCTCTTGCCGTGTAAAAATAAGGATTGATACCGGCCTTTGAAAAAGCTTCAAGCCAGGGCTTTATATCAAAGGATTCAGTCCATGCATCAAATAAACAGCCGTTATTATAGGCATTTAATACAACCCCAGAAAGCCTTCTGTCGCCTCTTGCAAAGGCACCTTCTAAGACACTTTCATCAGGTGAGTGCCAGTTATAGCGAATTGATTTAAAGTTAAGCTGTCTGTGCATTGCGTCATTACAGATTTTTGCCTTTTGTCTGCACTCGTCCGCCGTAGCCATTTTGGCCCACTGAAAAGGAGTAAAGGGCTTTGGTACAAAGAAGGACGTGCTTGATACTATTTCCACTCTTCCATGGCGTTTTTCCTTTGGAATAAGTTCATAATAAAGCTTTGCGATTTCATTCGAAAGCTCGGCGATTCCCTCTATATCCTCTTCTGTTTCCGAGGGGAGGCCAAGCATAAAATAAAGCTTTACTCTCGACCAGCCGCCTAAAAAGGCTTCCGTGCAGCCGTTTATGATATCTTCCCTGTTAAGCCCTTTATTAATTACATTCCGCATTCGTTGCGTGCCGGCTTCCGGCGCAAAGGTAAGTGAACTTTTTCTTATGTCCTGAACCTTGCTCATGACATCAAGTGAAAAAGCATCAACCCTAAGAGAAGGCAGCGAAATATTAATATGCTTATCCTTCGTATACTCAATCAGAAAATCAATAAATTCGGAAAGATATGAATAGTCACTTGTTGATAAAGAGCTTAAGGATATTTCTTCATAGCCTGTATTTTCAAGCATTTTAACAGCCTGCTTTTTGAGAAATTCCACGCTTCTGCTGCGTGTGGGCCTATATATCATACCGGCCTGACAGAATCTGCAGCCTCTTATGCAGCCTCTCATAACCTCAAGAACCGCTCTGTCCTGAACGGCTTTTATATAGGGAACGACGGGCTTATCCGGATAATAAGTATCATCAAGGTCTGTTACAACGGTTTTATCTATCTTCCTTGGCAGATCATCATAAATAGGATAAAAAGTCTTAAGCGTATTGTCCTCATTATATTCTGCTTTATAAAATTTCGGCACATATATTCCCGGGATTTTGCCTGCCATATGCAGAAAATCATCCCGCAAGGCACCGCTTTTGCGGCATTTTTTGTAAAGATCAAAAAGTTCTCTATAGGATACTTCACCTTCCCCGATATAGAAAATATCGAAAAAGTCCGCTATAGGTTCGGGATTATATGCACATGGACCGCCGCCGATTATAATGGGATCCTTCTCTCCTCTTTGGGAAGAGAACATCGGTATCTGCCCTAAATCAAGAATCTGCAGCACGTTCGTATAGCACATTTCATACTGAAGCGTTATCCCGACAAAATCAAAATCCTTAATATTATCCTGAGATTCAAGGGCAAACAGAGGGATATTCTCTTCTTTCATGATTTTATGAAGATCACTCCAGGGTGAATATACGCGTTCGCACCATACGTCTTCCCATTTATTGAACATATCATACAGTATCTGAATACCGAGATGCGACATTCCCACCTCATACACATCCGGAAAGCACATTGCAAAGCGTATATCAATATCATCCGGTGCTTTTATCACCGAATTGACTTCTTTTCCGATGTATCTTGCGGGTTTTTCGATTTTCATTAAAATCTCATCGCTAAGGGCAAGTTTATTCATAGATATCTCCATACATATTTCTTATAAACATAAGATGAGACGTATTTGCATACGTCTCTCTTTTGCTGCAATATTGTGATTTTAAATTAGTATTCACCTTCTGCTTTGTAGATGGCCGTTATTGTTCGACTGGAATCTATATTGGTTGTGGAGCCATCCCAATGATCAAAATGCCTGTTATGCTCACCTGCGTGAGTTTCTACGCTACGGCAGCTGTCACCATATCTGATTTTCTGAACATCCAGCGTCTCACCGCAAATGCCGCATTTAAATGTTACTTCATACGTGACATAGTACCATGCTTTAATGCAGCGGTCTTCGGTAACATTAGTCCAGTCACCTTCCCAGCCTACAAATTCAAAGCCTGAAAGGCAGGGATTACCAGGATCCGCACAGGAACCGCCATAAGGTACCATCTTTGTCATCCAATATTCACCGTTCCAGCCGTTATAGAAATGAACTGCGCAGGTCTGTCCGGGAACGCCCTTTGGAATATTAAGGTCAGACCACCATTCAGGTGTGGGTGCTGTTTTGTTGCTGTTGATTCTAACAGTCGGCTGGGGCTGAAATACGGGAAGTCCGTATTTACTTACCACAACATTACTGTTGGCTGTCGCATAATTAAGGACTGTATCCTTATTATAAGAGCCTAAGATAATGCGGTCCTCTGTAACATTGGTTGCATCACCTATCCATGATGAAAATGCATATCCCGAAACAGCTGTATCTGTAGGAACCACTGCATTCTCTCCATGCTTAACCTGCTGCTGAACCATTTTGGTTCCGTACAAAAATGTTACGGTGTGAGTAGCTGTCTTTGCAAAAGACTCTGACGGAAATACAGTAATTGCAATCATACAAACTGCCATGACCGCCGGCACAATTTTCTTTAATAATCCCTTCATTATTACTCCCCTTTCATGTTAAAGAAATAAACACAAGGTCATTATACAGGGTTACATAAAAAAAATCCAGCACTATTTACTGCAATGTCACATTTTATCTGTTCCTATATCTGTTCTTATATCTGTTCCTGTTCTGTCTGTTTGCCTTTATCTGTTTGCAAGCTCGTTTGTAATATCTTCCCAGTTAAGATCGCATTCGGCCATAAGCACCATCACATGATATAAGAAATCAGCTATTTCGTATTTAACCTCTTCCTTTTCCGGATTCTTTGCCGCAATAACAATTTCAGTTGCTTCTTCGCCGACCTTTTTAAGTATTTTATCAATACCTTTATCAAAAAGATAATTTGTATAAGATCCTTCCTTGGGATTATTCTTTCGGTCGATTATGACATTATATACATTTTCAAATACCATTAAGGGATTGGTAAAATCAAAATCTTTTTTGAATACTTCATTGAAAAAGCATGAATACGCTCCTGTATGGCAGGCACTTCCTATCTGCACGACCTTTGCGATAAGCGTGTCCATATCGCAATCGGCATAAAGCTCTTTAACATACTGATAATGACCGCTTGTATCACCTTTTTTCCAGAGCGTATTCCTGCTCCTTGAATAATAAGTCATTATTCCGGTGCTTACCGTAAGTTCAAAAGACTCCTTGTTCATATATGCCATCATAAGAACTTCATTTGTCTTAATATCCTGCACTATACAGGGAAGAAGCCCGCCTGCATCAAGCTTAAAATCTTCCCAGTCGTAGGCCGGCGTGAATTTATCAATTGTAAAGCCATTTTCTTCAAGTTTATTTTTAAGAGCAAACAAATCATCACACTGCCCGTTTACATATTCACCGGTAAGACCGTAGATTGAGTCTGCAGCTCCTTTTTTAAGCAGATCTTTTGGATTGCATTTTTCGTCAGTCATCGGAAGGATACTGATTCCGGATAAATCCTTAAAGAAATATTCGTTGAGCATTATTACGCAGGAAGCATGCTCACGAAGAGCGTCAATATTATCAAATATCTGAGCGTCTATATCCGCACAGGCAAATATATTGGCTTTTCCGAATCTTTTGCCGGCCTCCGGGATAAGCTTTATATTTGATTCCTTTGCAAGATTTAATGCAACTCTTTTGCAGCCGGCATAGATAAGCTTCTTTACATCTTCCAAACGGTTTATATTACCGGCGCCTATAAGCTCACACTCAACATGCGTACTCACTTTTCTTATCGTAAGCAGTGCCTCTTCATGCGACGCATCATCATCGGATAGATCAAATATTATAATTCCGTCTGCGCCCTGTGCATTTAATGAATTTAAATAGCCCGGAACATCATTTGAAATGACGGTATCATCATTAAAACTCTTTACAAGAACATTTTCTTTTAAGTATACGCAAGGTATTATTTTATGGATCATCAAAGACTTCCTTTCGTTGATAAAACTGTTTTGTTGTCATGATCTATTAAAACCGCATCGCGAAGAGCATATGCAAAGGCTTTAAACATTGCTTCGCATATATGATGCGAATTAATTCCCGATAAGACCTTTATATGCAGATTCATTCCGGCGCTGTAGCTTACTGCATAGAAAAATTCTCTGATAAGCTCTGTATCAAGATAGCCTATTCTTTCTGTTGCAAAAGCCGCGTCATATTCAAAATACGGCCGTCCGCAAAGGTCAACTGCACACAGAACCAGCGCATCATCCATTGGCAAAATCATACTGCCGTATCTTTTAATACCTGCCTTGTCTCCTAATGCCTCTTTAATGCAGCTGCCCAAAACTATGCCAATATCTTCCACAGTATGATGGCCGTCAACGTGAAGATCACCTGCAGCCGATACATCAAGGTCAAAACTGCCATGACGCAAAAAACTTAAAAGCATATGGTCAAAGAAGCCGATTCCGCTGTCACAGGCTCCTTCGCCCTTCCCGTCAAGATTCAGGGTTATTTCAATTGAGGTTTCTTTAGTCTCTCTTTTTTGAGAGGCAATTCTTTTTAAATTTTCCATAAAAGCTCCGTTTCCTACTAATTCATATTCCGCTTATCGTCATTAAAAGAAAGCGCTCATCAATCATTCAAATCTTACACGTACGGAATTCGCATGGGCTGTAAGGCCTTCTGCTTCGGCAAAGGCCGCAATGTCTTTATATGAATCAAAGAGTGCCGCCTTTGAATAAGATATTATGCTGCTTCTTTTTATAAATGCATCAACGCCGAGGGGCGAAAAGAACTTAGCCGTACCATTTGTCGGAAGCACGTGATTTGGTCCTGCATAGTAATCACCTAAGGGCTCAGAGGAATAGTCTCCTAAAAATATTGCGCCGGCATTTTCTATTTTAGTCATAACCTCGTACGGATTTTCCGTAAGAATTTCAAGATGCTCCGATGCGATTTCATTAGCAGCTTCAACAGCTTCATCCATATTCTTTGCAACAAGGATATATCCATAGTTATCAAGGGACTTCTCTATTATTTCTTTGCGGGAAAGCACCTTTACAAAATTATCTATTTCTTTTTGAACCGAAGATGCAAGCTCACTGCTTGTTGTTATCAAAATTGCGCTTGCAAGTTCATCATGCTCTGCTTGTGAAAGCAGATCTGCCGCAACATATTTGGGATTGGCGCTTTTATCGGCAAGAACCATTATTTCACTCGGCCCTGCAACCGAATCAATGCTTACAAAACCGAATACTGCTTTTTTGGCAAGCGCCACATAAATATTACCGGGGCCCACGATCTTATCAACCTTCGGAATTGTTTCCGTGCCATAAGCAAGTGCGCCTATTGCCTGTGCTCCGCCGATTTTATATATTTCATTTATTCCGGTGATTTTGGCAGCAACCAAAGTAGAAGGAGTGACTTTCCCATTAGCATCGGCAGGTGTCATCATTATGATTCTCTTGACTCCTGCAACCTGAGCGGGAATGATGCACATAAGTGTCGAAGAAGGATATGCAGCCTTGCCTCCCGGCACATATACACCGGCTTTTCCAATGGGGGTGATTTTCTGCCCCAAAAGACTGCCCTTTTCATCAGTTGATATCCAGCTGTTTTGAAGCTGCTTCTCATGATATTTCCGAATATTTGCAGCGGCATCCTTCATAATACGGATAAGATTCTTATCATAAGAATCATAAGCTTCGTTTATTTCTTCTTCTGAAACCTTAACCGTAGAGGCATCGGGACGCCATTTGTCAAATTTTTCAGTATAGTCAAAAAGAGCTGCATCCCTGCGGATACGAACTTCTGAAAGTATGTCATTTACCGCACTCTCATACTCACCATATTGGGCAGGACTGCGTTTTAATAAATCAGTAAGAATATCCTTTTTTGTCTTTTCGTTTAGTTCAATGATTTTCATAACGTCTCCTTAAGCATTTCGATAAGCTTGTTGATCCTGTCGGGTTCCATTCTCATGCTGACAGGGTTTACTATCATTCTGGCGCTTAAAGGACATATCTCTTCAAGTACCGTAAGCCCGTTTTCCCTAAGCGTTGAACCGGTCTCGACAATATCCACTATTACTTCTGACAATCCCACGATCGGAGCTAATTCTATGCTCCCGTTAAGCTTTATTATGTCAACCGTTTGATGCTTTACATTATAGAAATAATCCTTTGCGATGGAAGGATATTTGGTGGCAACGCGTATCATTTCATGATGTTTTAAGAGTTCCCTTGCACTTTCGGGACCGCACACGCACATTCTGCATTTACCAAAATCAAGATCCAAAACCTCGAAATTTTTTCGATTTTCTTCAAGTATTGTATCCTTGCCCACTACGCCTATATCGGCCGCACCGTACTCAACGTAGGTGGGAACATCGGGGCCCTTTGATAAGAAGAATTTAAGCTTTAGCTCTTCATTGACAAAGATCAGTTTGCGGGTGTCTTTATCCTTCATTTCCTCGCAGGTAATGCCTATCTGCTCTAACAGGGCAAGCGTCTTATTTGCAAGACGACCCTTGGCCAGGGCAAAGGTCAGATACCTTTCGCCTGCTTTTCCGGCGTGATTTAGAGATGCTTCTTTGCGCTTTAGAGCTTCAATTAAATCATCAAGCACAATACAGAAACCTATTGCCGGCGCGCTGCAGCCAAATTCATTAAGCAGATTATCATATCTTCCGCCCTTCATCACGGCATCGCCGGAATCATAGGTATATGCCTTGAAAATAACACCTGTGTAATAATGATACTTACTGAGCATTCCAAGATCAAAGGAGATATATTTTGAAAGTCCCTTTTTATCAAGATCATTATATACGTCAATAAGTCGTGTAAGCGCATCAGAAGAACGCTTATTATGCACTTCGCTTAAGATATTGCGGATCTCATTTACGGAACCTGTTATATTGGGTATTTTAAGAATCAGTTCCTTTGCAGCAGTATCAAGGCTTAATGTATCAAGTATACATTTTGCACCGAAATAATTCTTGTTTGTTATCATCTGCCTTAAGGAATCTTCGCATCCTTCATCAATGCCGTATTCATCGCAGATGCCCTTAAAAAATTCAACATTTCCGATACTTATCATAAAATCATCAAGTCCGGCTTTTTGCATGCAGGCAATCATTAAGGATATCATTTCGGAATCGGCTTCCTTAGAGTCTTCATTGTAAAGTTCTGCGCCTATCTGCGTGCTCTCCTTAAGGCGTCCCTGCAGATCGGAAGCATTCACGAAAGTACTTCCGCTGTAGCATAAGCGCACGCTTTCCGTACGGTCTGAATAAAATTTGGCAAAGGCCCTTGCAATAGAAGGCGTAAAATCAGAACGCAGAACAAGCGTATTGCCCTCTTTATCATAAAATTTATAAAGTTCTCGTGACGGAGTCGTTCCTATATTGCTTGAAAAGACATCAAAATATTCAAATGTCGGTGTCTGAATATCTTCATAACCATAATCACGAAGCTGTGATAACAGGCATTCCTTAAGTTCAAGCTTCATTTTCAGCTCATTGCCGTACACGTCCCGCACGCCTTCGGGTGTATGTAATAATTGATTCATATGATTCTCCGTTCTGCTGCCCCGCAGCTTTACTGATTTAAAGTGCTAATTCGATAATTTGCTACCATGTTAACAAGCTGAAATTATATATAATTAATCCCGCTTTGTCAAATCGAGCTGCACCGCATCCAAGTACGGAACAAATACGCCCGCATGACTTGAGTTTAGGATAAATTCAGGTTCTATTTCATCGTGCTTAAAACTTTTGCGTCCGCCCAAGAGCATACGGTCCCAAAATTCCATAAGCTTTTCAAACCGAAGATAATAAATCTCATCTCTCTTCGTGTAATAGATAAGAAAAAATGCTATTCCGCCCTGCCCTTCAAAATCTCTCATGAAATTCACCTGATGCTCATGAATGTTGGCAAGCGTAAAAGTATCTACCGCACACTCCTTTGCGTCAAAGCAGACGGGAATACCCTGCACTGCACCAATATAATCGACAGTACTCTTCATGTCGAAATATGCAAGAGTTATCTGCTTGTGGGATTTATCCATCGATATCGGTGTTATAGGTGTTGGAATTTTCTGCACGATACACAGATTGTTCTCTCTGTATTTTTCATTTGTTCTGTTAATAAGTTCTTCGAAGGCAGATCCTCTAAGTCCCCTACTTTTCCAAACAGACATTTATTATTTCCTCAAATTCTTTGGGGAGCGGCGCTGTTATCTCAAGAGCGGACAGATTTGATAAAATTCCGTCAAATTTCGACATAACCGTCCTGTAAGAATGAAGAAGCTGATGCTCAACCCCAAATCGGTCATATAGTTCTTTGTTAAATTTTTTGGATCCGTATTTAATATCTCCGCCAATGGGATGACCAATGGACGCAAGATGAGCTCGTATCTGGTGGGTTTTCCCTGTGATGAGTTCTATTTCCAATAAGCTTAATGAATCATTAAAGTCTATCGGAGTTATTTTGGTTATTACAGGCTGACAGCCTTCAATTTGCGAATCAAAAACCGTCACGGTATTGCTTTTTATATCCTTGCTTATATACCCGTTAAGGGTAATTTCCTCTGATACCTTTCCTTTGACAATGCATCTGTAATATTTATGAGTCGAGCGTTCCCTTAAGGATTTTGCCAACGCATTTGCCATAATATATGTTTTGGCAAAAAGTATCACGCCTGTAGTGTTGCGATCAAGCCTGTTGCAGATTGAAGGCTTGAATTTACTTAAGGAATCACTGTTTATTTCGCCTTTTTTAATAAGGTAATCAAGACACAGCTCATTTAGGGAAATATCATCATTCGAAGCCTTCTGAGACAAAATATTGTCCCACTTATTAACAGCAAGTATATTATCGTCTTCGTAAAGTATTGAATCTTTAAGCCTTAGTGAAAGAGATGGATCAACGCTTATCCCGGCTGCATTTTCTTTGGTTTTATTTTCTTCACCGTTACGGAATTTTTCTATCGTATCATCCGAGAGGAATAATTTGATCTCATCATTTAATGAAAGAAGTTCCCTGCCGGTGGCTTTTTTGTTGTTTAAGACAATATTCTTCTTTCTGAGCATTTTATATACAAACGATGATGGCGCATTCTTTAAATATTTAAAAAGCAACTTATCAAGCCTTTGCCCTTCATCCTTTGCTTCGATTGATATTATTTTCATGATTAAAAAATTCTAAAGAGAAACCGCACGCAGTGTTGTAAATATTGCTTCTGTGTTTTTGACGCCGTCAGTATTTAAATGTTCATTAAGTTCTTTAAGCCTTCGCAAAAAATCAGCCTCATCGTCGAATATTTTAACTGTAACGCCTTTGTGGGCTGCATTATTAAGTACATCCGTAATATGTTTTTCAATCAGGGTGCTGACACCTTTTCGTGAAGAATATGCAATAAGACTGCCCTTTGCATAACCAAGAGCCTCTATAAAATATGTTTTATCCTTTGTAGTAACTATAAGCTCATATAATAAAGGGACCTCTCCGGCGGCACCTGCAATCTTTGAGTATAATTCCGGCGTGATCGACCTGTATCTTAGAAACATTATTACCGAAACCAGGGATTTGCTTGCAGGCAGCAATGATAAAACAGCAAATACCGACCAAAGGCTTTTTTTTGTCCCAAGGGTATAATATCCTATGGCGAAAATTCCAAAGGCCATTGCAAAAAGAACAGCGGTTTTTATTATTTCAAAAACCGTCTGCTTTTTTATATAGCCATAGGTACCTTTTAATTCTTTTGTTAAATACTTCATGATTTCTAACAGTTAAGCCTCCATCCAGGGGTATAAAGGTTTTTGTATTTAAATCCGTCAAACTTGGCAAAACCCAAAGGAAAATCATCAACACATATTAAGACAAATCCCTTATTTACCTTATCCTCCGCTTCTTTTGCTTCGATTGTTTCACCTTTTAAATATTTTATGATTCGTTCATCGAAGGCCCTAAGATTAAGCACATTTGCAAATTCGCCGTTTTTTAAATAAAGCGCGAATCCCGTGGCCGGTACAAAATTATTTTTGCCCTTAAGATGTCCTATCATCACGCCGGTGCGTGCATAATGCAGTTCTTTTTTTAAGGATTTTAAAACAGCGGGAGTTATAAGGTATACAAAGCCGTCATTGATGTAATAGCGTATGTTATCATCTTTAAGTCTTACATACTTAAGAAATTCAACGATTTTTTCATCAAGCTGGTCTTTTGAAAATGTTTTGATATTTGATGATGCTGTTGCTGCCTCTTTACTTCTGCCTTCCTCATCTTTATGAAGCTTGCATACAAAATGTCCCTCGCCCTTTATATGATGCGGAAATAATCTTATTGCTCCCGAAAAATCATACTCATCACTAAAGCCCGGCATAAAGCCGTCATAATGCTTAAGACTTTGTATTGACAGATTGGGATTTTCCTTAAGTATGCAGCTTATGACCTCTTCATCTTCGCATTTTGAAAAGGTACAGGTTGAATATATAATGTCACCGCCGCCGGAGAGCATATCGACTGCACTTTGTAAAATGCTTTTTTGAAGCGGTGCATACTCCTGTGGGCGTTTTTTGGTCCATTCGGATATAAGTCTTGAATCCTTTCTGAACATTCCTTCGCCCGAACAGGGGGCATCGATCAGAATCTTATCAAAAAACCCGGGATAAATATGCGACAGTCTTTGGGGATCTTCGCATATAACACAGCTGTTTTTGGCTCCGAAAAGCTCTAAATTCTTAACAAGCGGAATTGTTCGGGAAAAACTTATGTCGTTGGCAATTAAAAGCGCCGGATTTTTGGCTGCAACAGCTGTTGCTTTCCCGCCTGGAGCCGCACAAAGATCTAAAACCTTATCGCTGCTTTTTATATCAGCCGACGATGCCGGAACCATTGCGGAGGGTTCCTGTATATAATACAAACCGGCAAAATAATACGGATGTTTTGACGCAGCATCCGTATCTTCTATATAAAATCCATTGTCCGTAAACGGTACTTTTGTAAGCTTGAACGGAGATATTTTTATGAAGTCATCAGCGGAAATCTTTGAAGTATTTATTCTTATGGCCAGATGACTTTTTTCATCAAGTGCCTTTTTATACAATAAATACTCTTCTTCGCCTAAAAGGCTTTTCATCTCCTCAATATAATCATTAGGCAGGTTCATGGTTTACAATTAATTATCCAATATTCTTATCATCAGCAATTTGCCAAAATTTCCACAAGAAGCTCATAGGTTCTTTGAGCAGACGGAATATACAATCGTTCCTTTGGCGTATTTATACCTGTAATATCAGGCCCAAAGGATATAATATCAATGCCTTTTATATTCTTAAAGAAAATGCCGCATTCAAGTCCAGAATGAAAGCCTGTTATCCTGGGATTTTTTTCAAAACATCTTTGATATATATCAAAAGCGGTTTCTCTGAAATCTGATTCTTCCGTATACTCCCAGGCAGGATAATCGGACTCTATTGTATAATTGCCGCCTACTGCCTCTGTAAGGTACTGAAGTTTGTCGCTTAATGCCTCCATTTCCGAAGATGATAACGATCTTAGATTAATTATAAGATCAAAGTGATCCCTGTGAAGTCTCATTATTCCGCAGTTAAGTGAGGTCTGTACAAGATCGTCACCGTTGCGTGACATTTTAATAATCCCATCAGGAACCGCATTGATCAAAAGACCTACCTTACGCTGACTTTCATCATCAAGCACAATAGTTGATTCAAGGCCTAAATTTTCCCCGTACATTGTAAGATTATCTTCCACATCGCCATATTCTTTTTCGATTATAGCTACAAATTCCGATATGAGATTTTCTGCCGTATCAACATATTTTTCTTCGATATATATCTCAGCTTTAGCCTCGCGCGGAATTAAGGTATCAGACAGACCGCCCTTTAAATATCCGACTTTTATCGGAATACGCTTTGCAATATAGTGGACAAAGCGCCCCATGAGTATGTTTGCATTTCCTCTTCCTTTATCGATTTCAATCCCGGAATGTCCGCCGGCAAGACCGCTTATAACAAGATTGTATTTTACGCCGGTATAATTTTCGATATTAACACCGAAGGTGCACTTGACTTTCCTGCCTCCGGCAGAGCTCGTAAGTATCTCGCCTTCAACACTATGGTCCAAATTGATCATCCGCTTACCGCTAAGAAGCGAAAAATCAAATGATGCTGCCCCTGCCATACCGTTTTGGGCATCAACGGTAAACACCGCTTCAATCGGAGGATGATCAAGTGAATCATCAGATAAAAGGGCAAGCATATATGCCGCTCCTATACCATCATCGGCCCCTAAGGATGTGCCTTTTGCAAAAATATATTCATCCATTACCGCAAGCTTAAGCGGGTCTTTTTTGGAATCATGCTTGAATTCAATGTCATAATTCTTTTCGCATATCATATCAAGATGACACTGTATTATAACAGGCTCCTGCGCCTCGTATCCCCATGAGGCGGCCTTATATATGACAATATTGCCATATTCATCACTCTTACAGGATAATAAGTTTTCTTCGGCAAAGGCAATTATATAAGCCCGTATTGCATCCATATCACCGGTTGTCCGCGGAATGGCGGAGATTTCTTCGAAATATTCGAATACATTTTCAGGACTTAACTTATCAAGGACATTACCCATTTTTAAATACTCCTCTGTACTTAGTAAGCGGGACCGAATTTTCGGTCCCGCCTATTTTTACATTATATTTACCGAACCTGTATCGCTATTGTTCATCATTGCACCGACACTACCGGATAAATCTCCTTCAAGTGCTGCAATTTCATTATCAAGTTCTACCTGCGGATACAACTGGGAACGGTTGGCACTGATGACATTTTCACATTCTTTCAGTTTTGAAACAAGGTCACCGTATTTGGCTTCTGCGGTTCCTATTGCATGAGTAATAATATCCTGCATCATCTGAAGCTGCCCATAAGTATATTCCATTGCCGACTGCCTTATGTTATTGGCCTCCACGGTTGCCATATCGATAATCTGCTGTGCCTGTGCAGTTGCCTGCTGAGTTACCTCGGCAGCCTGCGCAAAAGCCTGCTGCATAATCTCATTCTCGCCGACCATCCTGTCGGTTTCGGCCTGTGCCACCGCAAGCATGGCATCAGCCTTTTCTCTTGCATCCTGAAGGATGGCTTCCTTATTGCTGATAATCTTCTGATAACGCTTTATCTCATCCGGAGTTCTCATTCTAAGATCACGAAGGAGTTCATCCATACGCTCTTTATCAACAATTATGTTGGTATTTGAAAACGTCTGATATTTACAATCGGCAACAAAATCTTCTATTTCACTTATGACCTGTTCTATCTTACTGCTCATATTAACCTCACTGATTATCCGGTGCAGTTATGCCATATTTGGCGTAAACCAGTTTTGCAACCTCTTTGGGAACAAACTTATGTATATCTCCACCGAAACTTGCTACTTCTTTGACCGCTGAGGACGATAAATACGCATATTCCAAAGCAGTCGTAAGAAAAATCGTATCAATATCATCGCAAAGCTTACGATTTGTCTGTGCCACCTGAAATTCATATTCAAAATCAGTAACGGCACGTATACCTCGTATGACTGTATTGGCGCCGCGGCTTTTCGCATAATCCACCATAAGTCCTTCGAAGCTTTCAACTCTGACATTGGGTATGTCTTTTAAAACACCATCTAATATATTAACACGTTCATCAATAGAAAACAACGGAGTTTTGGCCTTATTATTAAGTACGGCAACCGTTACATTATCAAATATTTTGGCTGCTCTTTTTATTACATCAATATGGCCAAACGTTACAGGATCAAAGCTCCCGGGATATATTGCAAGACTCATTTTAAATTCCTCTTTTTATAAAGACATGCCTGTGTGTCTTATATTCTTTGATTTTGAAAATATCATATCCCAATTCACCAAGATATGAAAAATCAGTTTCATTTGATGCTTCTATCACAATGATTCCGTCATCACTTAAAATATTTGATTGAGAAATAAGCTTAATTGCGGCTTTTTCCAAATCGCAGTTAAAAGGCGGATCCATAAAGATTATATCAAAAGGCCCTTTTCTTTCAAGTTTTGAAATAAGGCCTAAAACATCACCTTTTTCAAGAACTGCTTTATCCGCAAGGTGTGTGGTTGCAAGATTTTTATTGATGCATTCACAGGCTTCCTTTGATTTTTCGGCAAATACGCACGAAGAGGCCCCTCTGCTCAACGCCTCTATGCCAATGGCACCGCTTCCTGCAAAAAGGTCAAGAAAAGAAGCACCTCCTATATAGGGCATCAGGCAATTAAACAGTGTTTCCTTTGTTTTATCGGATGTTGGCCTTGTCTCATTGCCCTTTGGGGCAACAAGTATGAGTCTTCTGGCACTTCCCGCTATAACTCTCATATTATATATCAGCTCCTTAACTTTGTACCCTTTGAATCACGCTTGCCAAGCTTAAGCTTGCTAAGTTCTATATTTCTCGAACCGTAGGTTATGGCAATATCCTCACCGTTCTTTAAGAAAAACACTTCATCAATGTAATCATTATCACCAAGCTTAATTCCTCTTACACCTATAGCGGCTTTTTTCTTTACGGGTATTTCATCGATCATGAATTTAAGGAACATTCCTTCAGCACTCTTAACAACGATATATTTCTGTTCAACAACAGGCACAATCGATATAAGTTCATCACCTTCATTAAGGAGTGAGGATGCCACAGTACGCTTAGTAACATCAAATTCCGTACCGTAAACCATTTTCATCATGCCTCTTTTGGTCACGAATAAAAGCTTCTGAAGAACAAGATCGGCCATGGGACAGATATATATGCATCTTTCCTGCGTGCTGTCATAATTGCTTATATTATCAATAGGGACACCCTTATCTCTTAGCTTGCAAAGCGGCAGATCGGAGGCTTTTATTGAATGCATGACGCCCTTATCGGTAAATACACATATCCTGCCGGTGTTAAGAAGACGGAAATATGTCTTAAATTCCGCTTCCACTGTATCCCGGTTTCTGTCAAAGGTTGTCATATCTATGGTTTTGGCATAGCCGAATCGGTCCATTAAGAATGCAACCTCGCACTCTTCTATCTTTTTCTCTTCAAAGACGGCCTCAGAAGCATTTTCAATAAGAGTACGCCGCTGTCTTGAATATTCTTTTCTTATGGCCTCAAGCTCTTTTATAATGGTATTATCCATTGTCTTGGGATTGGTAAGAATATCCTTATAAAGGGTAATATTTTTAAGCGTCTTATCGTGGTCTGCCAAAAGAGCCTCCATTTCAAGACCTATAAGCTTATACAGACGCATCTCAAGAATGGCGGTAGCCTGTCTTTCGGTAAACTTAAGCTGCTCGGCCATTTTCCTGCTTATTCTCGATTTAAAATTGATACCCTCGGTTTTACCCTCGACAAGGCAGGCCTTTGCAGCCTTTACATCTTTAGAACCTCTTAGAATTTCGATAATAAGGTCAATTACATCAACGGCCTTTATTAAGCCTTCCTGAATCTCCTTTTTATCAATTTCCTTCTGCAAAAGTGTCTTGTATTTGCGGGTAGAGAGTTCTCTTTGAAAAGCCACATGATGCGCAATTATTGCCTTAAGACTCAGTATCTCAGGCCTTCCGTTTGCAACAGCCAGCATATTAACCCCGAAAGTATCTTCAAGACGTGTTTTCTTAAGCAGCATGTTTTTAATATTCTCAACATCTGCATCTTTTTTCAGTTCAATAACTATCCTGATGCCTTCCTTTGAAGACTGATTGGAAATATCAACAATATCCGTAGTCTTTTTCTGATCGATAAGCGAAACTATATCAAGAAGGAATTTGCTTATATTTGCACCTATCATTGTATAAGGAATCTCAGTAACAACAAGCTTTTTCCTGCCGGCCTTTCCTTCTTCGAGTTCAATCTTTCCGCGTATCTTGATTTTACCCGTGCCGCTTTCATATATAGAAAGAAGTTCGTCCTTATTTACGATAATCCCACCGGTGGGAAAATCAGGACCGGGTATGTATTCCATCAATTCCTTTACTGTAATATCCGGGTTCTTCATATATGCCTTAACACCGTCAACAACCTCGGATAAATTATGAGGCGGCATGCTTGTAACCATGCCGACGGCTATACCGTCAGAACCGTTGACAAGAAGATTTGGAAATTTAGCCGGCAGAACAGTCGGCTCTTTTTCCGTTTCATCAAAGTTGGGCATAAAATCCACAACGTCCTTATCAAGGTCTGAAAGCATACCCTCCTGTGTGATTTTCTCAAGACGGGCTTCGGTATAACGCATTGCTGCGGCACCGTCCCCCTCTATGGAGCCGAAGTTGCCGTGCCCGTCAACAAGAGGCATTCCCTTTTTGAAATCCTGGGACATGACAACCAAAGCCTCATATATGGAGCTGTCACCGTGAGGGTGATATTTACCCATTGTATCGCCTACTATACGGGCTGATTTTCTGTAAGGCTTATCATACCTTATTCCGAGTTCGTACATATCATAAAGTGTACGGCGCTGAACAGGCTTAAGTCCGTCCCTTACATCCGGAAGCGCGCGGGCTATTATTACGCTCATGGCATAGTCAATGTAGGACTTCTGCATCAGGTCCGAATACTCGGTCTTTATTATCTTCTCTTCTATCACTTCTGGGGTTTTCTTTGCCATAATACATCTCCGTTATTTATCATCAGGATTCGTGCGCATCCTTAAAAATCAAGTTCGGCTTCATTTGCGTGTCTGTAAATAAAATCACGCCGCGGCGGAACTTCGGTGCCCATAAGCATTTCAGTTGTTGCAGAGGCCAGTCTTGCATCCTCAATTTCAACAAGCTTAAGGCGGCGCCTTTTAGGATCAAGAGTCGTCTCCCATAACTGTTCGGCATCCATTTCACCAAGACCTTTGTAACGCTGGAGCGTAAAATTAGTATGGGACTTACGATACAGTGCAAGAGCCTTATCATCATACAGATACTCTTCGCTGCCTCTTTGCGGCATCGCCTTATAAAGCGGCGGCATTGCAATATACACGTGCCCCTCATATATAAGTTCCGGCATAAATCTGTAAAAAAGAGTAAGTAAAAGTGTCGAAATATGCGCACCGTCAACATCCGCATCAGCCATTATTATGATTTTATCGTAGCGAAGCTTGCTTATGTCAAAATCATTACCGTAACCTTCTGAAAAGCCGCAGCCGAAGGCATTTATCATTGTTTTGATCTCGGCATTTGCCAAAACCTTGTCAATGCTGGCTTTTTCAACATTAAGTATCTTACCTCGTATGGGAAGAATTGCCTGATACATTCTGTCTCGTGCCGTCTTTGCAGATCCTCCTGCGGAATCACCTTCGACTATGAATATTTCGCACTTTGAGGCATCTTTTGATTCGCAGTTTGCAAGCTTGCCGTTTGAATCAAAAGAATATTTCTGCTTTGTAAGCATGTTTGTTTTGGCTTTTTCTTCGGTCTTACGGATTTTCGCTGCTTTTTCGGCACAGGATAATACGGCCTTAAGGGTCTCTAAATTCCTGTCAAAATAATGAACAACTTCATCGCCTGTAACCTTGCTTACGGCCTTTGCCGCATCCTGATTATCGAGTTTTGTTTTGGTCTGTCCTTCAAACCTTGGATCCGGATGCTTTATCGAAACAACCGCAGTCATTCCGTTACGTATATCCGCGCCCGTGAAATTGGCATCCTTATCCTTAAGGATATTAAGTTCCCTTGCGTAATTGTTCATTACATTAGTGAACATTGTTTTAAAGCCGGTAAGATGCGTACCGCCCTCGGAATTATATATGTTATTGCAAAATCCCAGCACATTCTCGTGAAACTCATTAACATACTGAAAAGCCACTTCCACGGTTATTCCTTCTGAAACACCCTTAAAATAAGCGACATCACCGATAAGTTCCTTATGCCTGTTGATATCCTTTACAAAGCCTATTATTCCGTCGCTTTCATGATATTCGAGTTTTTCCGCCGGAGTAACCCTTTTATCACAATAATAAATTGTAAGGTTGGGATTTAAATATGCCGTTTCATGAAGCCGGCTTTTTATATCTTCTTCCCTGAATCTTGTTTTTTCGAAAATCGTATCATCGGGAAGAAAATTTATCTTTGTTCCGCTATTGCGGCTCTTACCTATGACAGGAAGCAGGCCGTCCTCTAAATCTATTACGGGAATACCGCGGTTATATCTGTCATGATAAATCTTGCCGTCACGTTTTACTTCTACATCAAGATAGCAGGATAATGCATTTACAACAGAAGATCCCACGCCGTGAAGACCGCCGCTTGTCTTATATACATTAGCATCAAATTTGCCGCCGGCATGAAGCGTTGTGAATACAACTCGCTCAGCACTTACGCCTTTTTCGTGCATGCCTACCGGTATGCCTCGGCCGTTATCCTCTATTGTTGCGGAGCCGTCAGCCTCAAGCGTGACCCAGATTGAATCACAAAAGCCCGCAAGATGCTCATCAACAGAATTATCCACGATTTCATAAATGAGATGATTAAGACCTTTTGCTGTGACGCTGCCTATATACATACCCGGCCTCTGACGGACAGGATCAAGCCCCTCGAGGACAGTAATACTGCTGGCATCGTATGAAGATTTGTTACTCATATTGTACCCCTTATTAAATCAAACTGATAGTAAATACAGGCAGCACAGTCTCCCTCGCTTTGCTGCCACTACATGTAGTATAGCACATTTGTTCTATTTTTCAAGAAAAAAACACAGCACCCCGCTATAGCGTGTAAATATCTTTAATGCTGCCATCCTCTTCAAATAACTTTTCCCTATAGCATTTGTTTTCTTCTTTCAAAAGCTCGGGATCTGCATCAAGTATTTTCTGCGCATCATCGGAAGCTTTTTCAAGAATCGCAGCATCTGTATATATATCGGCAAGCCTAAAGCGAGCCTCTCCGCTCTGCCTTATTCCAAACATATCACCGGGACCTCTTTGTTTTAAATCATAGGAGGCTATTTTAAAACCATCAGTTGTATTATTAAGAACCGATAAGCGTTCCATAGCCTTTTTACTGCTGTTATTGCTCATAAATATGCAGTAGCTTTGCGCATCGCCTCTTCCTATTCTTCCCCTTAGCTGATGCAGCTGGGCTAAACCGAATCTGTCCGCATCCTCAATAAGCATAACGGTTGCGTTAGGAACATTGACACCTACCTCGACAACAGTTGTAGATACTAAGATATCGATGTCTCCTTTTAGAAAATCATCCATAACCTGCTGCTTCTTATCATTTTTCATCTTGCCATGTAAAACACCGATGCTGACACTTGGCGGAAATATTGTCCTGAGCTTTTCAAAATAAGTTATAACATCTGTTATTTCAAGTGCTTCGCTCTGCTCGATCAGAGAACATATTACATACACCTGATGCCCGTTATCTATTTCCTTCTGCATAAAGGAATATGCGCTTTTTCTGTAATCTATATTTACAACACAGTTCTTTATCGGCAGACGTTTCGCCGGAACTTCATCTATTACCGATATATCCAGATCTCCGTACATTATAATGGCGAGTGTTCTCGGTATTGGGGTTGCGCTCATAACAAGCACATGAGGATTACAATTGTTATTTTTATCAGCCAGCATTTTGCGCTGATTAACACCGAATCTGTGCTGCTCATCCGTAACAACAAGCGCCAGATTATTATATATCGCCTTTTCCTGTATGATTGCATGGGTACCTATGATTATTTTCACACTCCCGTCCGCAATATTTGAATATATTTCTTTTTTGTCTTTGGCTGTGATTTTACCGGTAAGAAGAACGACACTGATATCAAGCTTATGCTCAGAAATTATTGATTTAAATGTCGTAAAATGCTGATTTGCGAGAATTTCCGTAGGAGCCATCACCGCACATTGATATCCGTTTACTGCACAGGTAATACACGCTAAAAAAGCAATTATTGTTTTGCCTGATCCCACATCACCCTGGATAAGACGGGACATTGATTTATTTGAGCAAAGATCATTTTCAACCTGCGCAAATACTCGCTGCTGTGCGCTTGTGAGTTTATAAGGAAGTTTTTCGATTATTCGGCGGGTCTGGGCAACGGGAATAATGGAGAAGGTATTTTCCGCCCGCTCGTTAATTTTTTTAAGGAGTCTTAATCTTAGAATAAAAAGGAGAAATTCTTCATACACAAATACCTCACGGGCTGCGCATAATTCCTTTTCATTTTTGGGAAAATGGAGCTTATAAATATCACTGCCCGATAAATTGCAAGAGGTCATGCAATATTTTACGCTTTTTATGATTGAATTATTGCTGAGCCCCTTAGTCAGGGGATATACAGGACATAGGGAATCCTCAAGCTTTTTATATTGATCGATTTTAAATACCGCAGGCTGTTCAAAGTGGTAATATCCCTTGTTTTGCTGAAGTGTTCCCCTCAGTACATAAATATCACCTGTATTTAATGCCTTTGCAAGGAAAGGCATATTAAACCAGGTCGCCGTAACCGTAAAATCAGACACCTTAAAGCGCGCAGTAACAATTTTATATCGCCCTGCCGTCTTCATAAGCGGTTTTGCCTCAAGTACTGCCTCAAGGTTTATAAAAGAAAGCGCATCGCCGGGTATATCCGAAACTGATCTTTCATAATATATATAATCACGCGGAAAATAATAAACAACATCATTACAGTTGTTCATCCCAAGTTTTCTGTATAAAGGCGCCGTTTTTTCGCCAATTCCTTTTATAACGCTTATATCATCACTTAAGGTCATCTTTTTTAAAAAGATGATAATCGGGCATTGCCCGATTATCACACGTGTTATTATTCAACTGAAATAATGTAATAGTATATCGGCTGACCTCCGGGATGAAGTTCAACGTCACAATCGGGATATCTTTTTTTAACCGATGCAAGAAACTCTGCCGCTACCACTTCATCGACCTCGTCACCGTAATATATGCATATCAGTTCCGAATCATCATCAATCATCTTATCGATCATTGCAGTTGCCGTATCTTCTACCAGGGCACCGACAGATAATATATCATGATCCCCGATTCCCATTATATTGCCCTGACGGATTTCCATTCCGTTAATCACTGTATCTCTTACGGCATATGTTACCTGGCCTGTCTTAACGCCCTTAATGGCCTCGGTCATTTCTGCCGTATTATCTTCAGCCGACAAATCCGATGCATAATTAAGAAGAGCCGTTATGCCCTGGGGAACTGTCTTGGTAGGTATTACTATTATTTCCTTGTCCTCAACAAGATACTGGGCCTGGTTGGCTGCCAAAATTATATTTTTGTTATTGGGAAGAATAAATACAGTCCTGGCATTAACCATTGCTATGGCATTGAGCATATCATCCGTCGAAGGATTCATGGTCTGACCGCCTTTAATTATATGGTCTACCCCAAGTCCCTTAAATATCGCATCAAGTCCCTCTCCTACAGAAACAGCAACAAATCCCATGTCCTTGGGAGGCTCAGTAAATTTAGGCGCCTGTGCAGAAGACGTACCTTCTAAAACACTGTCATGGGAATCATCATCTTCCCTATACTCGGAATCTTCCCGTATTGCTTCGCTGTTATCCGTCTCATCGGCCTTATCGCTTTTTAAATTGTTTTCGGACGCCTTATCTAAGGCTTCTTCATTCTCTTTGCCGGCATCTTTATCAGCAGAATCATTACTCTGTGACATCTTGAATAATTTCTCCTGATGTTCTTCACGCATATTATCTATTTTCATGCTTGTAAGCGAGCCGAAAGTCAGACCCTTTTGAATGGCAAGACCCGGATCATTTGTGTGAACATGAACCTTTACCACCTCATCATCAGCCACGCAAACAATAGAATCGCCTATTGATTCCAAAAATTCCTTGAATTTAACTTCGTCATTTGAACTGAACTCTTTCTCAAGTACTATGATAAATTCCGTGCAATAGCCGAACTTAATCTCGATATTTGCCTGAACATCAAGCGAAGATGCCCCTTTAGATGCGCTCACTTTAGGTGCAGCATCACTCTTAAAGGAAGAGAGATCAATTTCTTCTCCCTTAAAGCATGCAATACCGCCCTTTAAGACTTCAATAAGACCCTGACCGCCCGAATCAACAACACCGGCTTCCTTAAGAACAGGAAGCATCTCAGGCGTTGTGGAAAGCACGTATTCACCATGTTCTAAACAGTTATCAAGAAAATCAGCAATTGTAATATCGCTGTCTTTGGAAAGCTCTAAGGCTTTATCGGCGATTCCCTTTGCAACCGTTAAAATAGTGCCTTCTTTGGGTTTCATTACGGCTTTATAAGCAGTCTCAGTGGCTTTTTGGGCTGCAAGCGCAAATGTCTCAACGTCAATTTCATCGTATTCCTTTATTACCTTGGTAAATCCGCGAAGAAGCTGGGATAAGATAACACCCGAATTACCTCTTGCACCACGCAGCGATCCTGAAGAGATGGCCTTGGCAAGAGATTCCATGCTGAGCGTATCTATATTGGAAACTTCTCGCGCCGCAGACATTATGGTAAGCGTCATATTCGTGCCGGTATCACCGTCAGGCACAGGGAATACGTTTAATTCATTTATTATTTCTTTTTGTGCTTCAAGATTCTTAGCTCCGGCCAGAAACATCTTCGAAAATGCTTCGGCATCGATTCTGTCAAACTGCAATTTAAATATCCTCCTTAGTCGATAACACGAACACCTTCTACAAAAATGTTAATCTTACCAATTTTAAATCCGGTATATTCTTCCACCTTGTACTTTACATTATTCACAAGATTAGCTGCCACAGCCTGTATTGGAGATCCGTAGGAGACTATAACATGAAAATCAAGAATAAGTTCGTTATCCTTCATCTCAACCTTAATGCCCCTTGTAAGACTATCCTGCTTAAGCATTTTGAAAATACCGTCTTTAACGCTGATAGCCGCCATACCGACGATTCCAAAACACTCTATTGCAACTGAACCGGCATATTGTGCGATAACGTCCATATCAATGATTACGTTACCGGATTTGGTTGTCAAAGATTCCTTCATAAACTCTCCTCCATTTCAAAATTTAATAAAAAGCAATGCTATTATACACTTTTCTTTTCAAGTTGAAAACTAAAATATCTTTTTTGCTTGCAAATGCAAATCACTTCTGATAGAATACCCTTGTTGTGACCAAAAATAGAAATATTTCATATAGAAGGTTTTAAGGAGGTGCTCAAAATGGCAAAGTGTGATATCTGCGGAAAGGGCGTTCATTTCGGAAATAACGTTTCTCATTCCCACAGAAGATCAAATCGTATTTTCCACGCCAACATCAAGCGTGTTAAATGTAAGGTAAATGGCGTTCCCCAGACAATGCATGTATGCTCAAGATGCTTAAAGTCCAATAAAGTTGAACGTGCATAATGTTTGTCTAAACAATTGATTGATTTAAGAAGAGCCTCTTTTTAGAGGCTCTTCTTAGTGTATTAAGTTCAGAATATGTGCTTAATATTCAAATATGTCTGTGCTACTCTTCGTCAAAGGCCGCCTTTATTGCTTCATCATCTGAAATCGCCTGCCCCTTCTTAGGCATTATCTTATCCATAATATCCGGAACCATATCAAGTATCTTTGTCATGGCATCCTGATTCTTTATATTTACAAGCCTCGTGGAACCGTTCTGAATAACAAGGACCGCACTTGGTGCCATTTTGCCCGTTAATCCGCCTGCGCCGTTATCCTTACCTGAATTGTTCTTAAAATTACCTGCTCCAACGCCGAAAGACACATCAACAAACGGAACTATAATGGTATCGCCTATTTTTGTCGGCTCTCCCACAACTGTTTTAGTCGATAAAAATCCGTCCATTCCTCCTATTAAAGAGTCTACAATTCCACCGAATCCGTTATCTGCCATAATAAATTAACCTCCATTACTCTTTTTCTTTGTTCTTATGCTTCTTATATATGCGCACAAATCGCTTTATATCTTTATTAAAGTAAATTCTCCATGCTGCCACTAACAATACAAACAGAATTACTCTTCCTTTTATGAGGACATTTCCCTCGAAAATTTCATTTTCAAAATCAGGATTTATATTAAGCTTTCGGGGAAGATACGGATACAGTACCGATAAAAAAACAAGCACCTTACCGCAGGTGGCCGGATCGTCAAAGCCAAAATTTATATTACCGGATAATTTTCGCGGCTTTATCGAATTAAGAATTCGCTTAAGTTCATCCCAAGCAAGCTTTACCGCCTTTTTGTTGCGTTCATCGCTGATAAAGCGATTGTAAAAATCATATTCACGTTTTAGTTTATCTATACTCTCCTCTGTATTATCGGCAAATTGCCGTATTCTTCCGTATATTGATTTAACGTTAAGTACAAAGGCATGACAAAACGCTGTAATCTTTTCTGATAGCGAGAATTTTCTTTTTGAATCTGAATCTGAATCGTAATCAAAATCCAAATCAGAATTCGAATTTGATTCTAAATCAGACTTCGAATTTAATTCTAAATCAGAATCGGAATCCGTACCTGATCCAAAAGCCGAATCTGAATCAGTATCCGAATTTAATTCTAAATCAGAATCGGAATCCGTACCTGATTCAAAAGCTGAATCTGTATCCAAATCAGAGTCCGTATCGATATCTGCCGCAGTATTTATATCGATATCCTTATCTTCGCCCCAAAAATATCCTTTCTTAACCGAAATCCCGAATATTTTCAGTACAAACGGAATTGCTTTGTCTTCATAATAAAATCCCAAATGTACAATGTGCAGAAGGAATGATATATAGCCGTCTGCTTCGGCCCCATCTTCGGCCTTTGATCCTTTAAGCTTATATCTTATGGGGACAAACAGCGCAATCAAAACAAGCAGAATAACAAGCCCTGCTGCTGCGGCAAGTACTATTCCTATTATCTTAAGAATACTCAAAAAAACAGACAAATCAGCCACCTCTGAAAAAAGAATCAAAATACTCTCTCATATTATCAAGGCTTCCGGTTTTATCAGCACAGTCTTTAATCATTAAAGAGGTAAGCTCCATTGCTGCCCTCCTGCTTTCTGCGATACCGACTATCAGAAAATTCCGTTTTCTCATGCTGCGCTGCTTAAACTGCATCGCAGGATATATATCAAACAAGTCCATACCATTTGCTGAAAGAGTAATAAGATAAAGGCGTACTGTTCCTATCCCCGAGATGATTTTGAATTTAATCTGGTTAACAGACGGCTTTGTTGCCTTTGTTGAATACAAATTCTCACTAAAACTAATCATCAGCTCTTATATCCCGCCCCAAAATTTAAATACGCCTCATTAAGTATTTGGCGCCGAATTTTCGTTGCGATAGCAGCATATTCCTCTGCAAAGAAAGTGCGCATCCTGCCGACACAAATTATAGCATACCCGTGTCATTTTCCAAAGCATATTTTGTGTTTTTGCTGTATTTTGTATGATTTTATTGCCTTTAAAATGTTTTAAATAATATTGACAACAAATCGGCAGATTTTTATACTATAATTCGGTGAGGTGAACATGATATGGAACTTAAAGCTGTTGCGGCACTAAAGCCGGGAATGGAAATTGCGCAGGATGTCCTTGATCACAAGGGTAATGTCATAATGCGCCAGAATACCAATTTAGATAAGCATCTTATCCAAAAGCTTACAATTAATTCAATTACCTGCGTGTATATTAAGGAGCCCGAGGATTATTTCACTACCTATTTTGAGAAAATCAAGTTCAGCAAAACCTTCCAGCAGTTCTCGGTTGCATATAACAGCAATTTCACTGTTTTCAAAAAAATAATACAAAGATTTTTATTTGACAGCAGTGATATGGATAACGAAGCGCTTCTTAATATCATAAAAAATATTACGGAGCCCTTTGCCAAGAGCAAGATCACCATTCTTGATATGCTCTCGGTACTCGAAACTTCAGATAAGGATTTTCTCTACTCTCACGCTTTAAATGTTGCTTTAATTTGCAATTATACGGGAAAATGGTTCAGACTTGATGATGAAGAAGTTGATGTACTTACACTTTGCGGCTTCTATTATGATATAGGCAAGACTAAAATCCCCCAGGAAATACTCACCAAACAAGGGCGTCTTACCCAGGAGGAATTCGAAATAACGAAATCCCATGCCGTTTTGGGCTATCAGATGCTTCAGGACTGCAGGATTGATGAGCGCATTAAGCTTGCGGCGCTTATGCATCATGAACGTTGCGATGGTACCGGTTATCCTCAGCGGCTTAAGGATGAGCGCATCAATAAATTTGCCAAAATCATTGCAATTCTGGACTCTTATGAGGCCATGACCTCCTACAGAACCTACCGGGCACCGCTTTGTCCCTTTACGGTCATTGAAATCTTCGAGCGTGACGGTTACGGCAAATATGATACAGGCTGCTATCTGACTTTCCTTGAGAGAATGGTTGAAGAATATATAGGTAAGGAAGTACAGCTGTCTGATGATACCGTATGCGTTGTGGTTCTTATTAATAAGCAGAAATTCTCAAGACCTATGGTAAAGACAACTGACAATAAATATATTGATTTATCAAAAGAAAAGGATTTATCAATTAAGACGCTTATCTAAACATTGATATTAATTATGCAAAAGACAGCCGATTGGCTGTCTTTTGCATTGTCTTTACTCTCACTCAACTCCCCGTTTTAAGTGTCCCAGGGTATGTTCGAATTTTCCGATTTCACCATCACCCGCATAATATTTCAGGATATTTAAAATATCTTCTTCCTTTTCGTCCGTAAATATAAGCCTTAAGGAAGACGGTTTGAGACTTTTTATTATATCATCCTCTTTTTTTATAAAAACAGGAACACTGTTGTAAATTACATTTAAGCACTCGGTGCAATTGCAGAATACGGGAAATGAAATATTTTTCCGGTCATTAATATAAAAATACCCTTCTTTTTTAGTGCACCCTGAAAGTGTTTTCCTTACGCACTGTGCCGACAGCATAAGCGGGATTCGCCCATAAACAATCATATCTTCATTTGCAATATTTCTTTTAAGAAGTTCTTTTTTGTTAAGCTCTACAGGCACTGTTGTTGCATGTACCCCAAGATCTGCAAGTGCTTTTGCGGCAAAAGCACTTGTACAATATAAATGCATATCAGATACAACGTGCTTTTGGAATTTAAGTCTTAAAAGCAGTCCCAAGGCTTCATAATTATCAGCATAAACACCCTTAACAAAATCACAAAGAAGAAGCTTGGATATTGATTTTATCTGCAGATTTGATAAGCTGCGCAGAACATATGGCAGTTTTATGTAAACCTCTTTTTCGCTTTTTTCGGCCTCATTAAGACTTAATTCAAGTGCTTCATTAATTCTTCTGCCGCTTTTTAAGTCTAAAAGAAGGCAAAGCGGGACGATGATCCTTACGGCATAAGAAGATGAAAGAATAGCCGCAACTGCCGATAAGCTCTGTCCTTCTGCACTTATTATAAATGACCTAAAATCATCCGGCTGTTTTTCTTTATATTCTTCTAAAGAATTTAAGTCAAAAGCTTCGCAAGGTACGCTGCGATAGTAATCCGATAATATTGATTCCCTTAAGGCTAAAAAAGCTTCGCGCCTTAGACTGTTAAGTTTTGAAACAGGAATAAAAATATCGTCTGTCATCATCACTGTAAGTGAAGAAAATTCAAAAACATCAGCACCCGTTTTTAAGAGCTGGCGCCGGATCGTTTCTTCAGTTGTTGGTGATTTTTCGGCTTTTTCCACAATATCTGAAGAATAAGTTATTTTCTTATCCTTATATGTAAGTGTAAGTTCTGCATTTTCCCCGGCATTAAGCCGCACGGTGCCTTTAACCGGAAGTTTTGTTTCTGCCTTAAGATTATATTCATTTGTATATTCTGCATGTTCCTTTTTGCCGTTATAACCCGGAAAATCAATTGTTATCATATCGGCACCGTTATATTTATTATAATAGCCCCCGCAATTGCCGCTGCGAGTGTACAGATCAAGCAGCAGCTTTTCATCCGCCTCATCCACTTTATAGCAGGAGGGATCATCATAATACATATCAATATATTTACGATATACTCCGGTAACGGCAGATACATAGTCAGGGCTTTTCATACGCCCTTCTATTTTAAAGGATGCAATACCGGCATCTATCAATGACGGAAGGCTCCTTAAGGTATACATATCCTTCATACTTAAGGGGTATTTATCATTAAAGGAGAGTCTGCAGGGCTGCGCACATCGGCCGCGATTGCCGCTTCTGCCCCCTAAAAAACTTGAAAAAAGGCATTTTCCGGAATAGCAATAGCACATTGCGCCATGGATAAAACACTCAAGCGGCATTTTTGTTTTATCATATATTGAGCGGATCTCATTAAGCGATAATTCTCTTGCTAAAACTATCCTGTCAGCACCGTACTGCTTAAGAAGCATTACTCCTTCGGCATCCGTTATCGAAGCCTGCGTACTTACATGCACCTTAATATCCGCAAAGCAGCTCTTAAGATACTTTATAACGCCGATATCCTGCACTATCACGGCATCAAGTCCCGCTTCATAATAGGGTCTTATATAGGAATAGAGTTCTTTTATCTCTTCGTCCTTAAAGACGGTATTAACCGTAAGAAATATTTTTTTTCCAAACAGATGCGCATAATCAAGGGCTTTTAAGAGTTCTTCCTGATTAAAATTTCCGGCATAGGCTCTTGCCCCGTATTTATCTCCCGCAAGATAAACGGCATCAGCACCTGCTTTTATTGCACATTCAAAGCATTCGTATGTGCCCGCCGGGGCTAAAAGCTCCGGTTTTTTTGATAAATTAAGAAAGTCATTCATAATAATCCCTGCGCATAATTCAAATACGCCTTCTGGCGTATTTGGCGCCGAATTTGCGTTGCCTTGGCAACATATTCCTCTGCAAATTCGTGCGCATAATTAAAAATGGGTGTCAAAAGACACCCACGTATTATTTCTGATAATTGCGAAGCTGTTTTTCTTTAGCCTCAAGCTTAATCTGAGTGGCTATAAGTTCATGCTTTAAATCATAAAGTTCCCTGTCTTTAGCTTCTATTTCCTCTTCTAATGTATCAAGCTGCTTTTTCACCTTAAAATAATCGTCCGCAAGGTTAAGCTGAATAAGAACGCTCTGCATGTCAAGCGGCTGTCTGCGGAAGGAATCAACCTTATCATATTCCGCAATCTTACTGTTAATATATCCGGCAACCGTCTGCAGATACTCTTCGCTCTCATATCCGCTCATCGTGATCACTTTACCGCCTATAACAACTTCAACATCATTCTTACCGGCCATGCTACCCTCCGATTCCTATAAGGCAATCAATTAATTTCAAAACAGAATTATACAAAATATATTAAAATAAAACAACCACTTTAATAGAAAAGATAAAAATCGAGTCAGTCTTCCGGATAAGGTATCAGGAAGTGATCATAACAGGACTTAGTTACAACTCTTCCCCGTGGAGTCCTGTTAATGAAACCGTTTTGAATTAGATACGGTTCTATAACATCCTCTACCGTCCCTGAATCTTCACCTATTGCCGCTGCGATGGTATCAAGCCCTACGGGGCCTCCTGAAAACTTATTTATAATGGTAAGCAGCATATTGCGATCCGAATGATCGAGTCCTAAAGGATCAACTTCCATCAGGTCAAGAGCTTCCCTGCAGGCTTCAATAGATATTATTCCGTCATACCTAACCTGCGCATAATCCCGAACACGTTTTAACAGTCGGTTTGCAAGTCTCGGTGTACCTCTGCTCCGCCTTGCCAGTTCATATGCGGCATCCCTGTCAATGGATGCATTTAATATTTTTGCGGAATGCAGAACAATTGTGCAAAGCTCCTCGTTTGTATAAAATTCAAGTCTGTGTATAAGCCCGAAACGGTCTCTTAAGGGCGCCGTCAAAAGGCCGGCTCTTGTAGTTGCTCCCACAAGCGTAAAATGCGGAAGCGACAGACGCATTGACTTAACAGAGTCGCCTTTTCCTATTATTATATCAATACAGAAATCCTCCATTGCTGAGTATAAATATTCTTCAACCTGCCTGTTGAGCCGGTGAATTTCATCAATAAATAACACGTCTCCTTCATTAAGTCCGCTTAATATGGATGCAATATCACCCGGTTTTTCGATGGCAGGGCCACTGGTGGTCCGTATATTAACTCCCATCTCATTGGCTATTATATAAGCAAGCGTTGTTTTGCCAAGCCCCGGAGGTCCGTAGAAAAGCACGTGATCCAGACTGTCGCCTCTCCCCTTTGCTGCCTCTATATATATTGACAGGCTCTCTTTGGCCCGCTGCTGTCCGATATAATCATCAAGATAATGAGGCCTTAAGCTTCCTTCTATTTTGATATCTTCTTCCGTTATTTTTGTTTCTATTGTCCGCCCGGCCATATCTACCTCGCAATTATTTTAAGTGCCGCCTTTATAATAGTCTCTGAATCACTGCCATCTGGTAAAGCGCAGCCTCTTACCGCCTTGAGCGATGAAGTCGGAGAATATCCAAGCGCACACAGGGCATCTATTGCATCCTGCATATTCTCAGTTAAGGATACAGCCCCCGAAGGTTCATTAATACCTGTCATTTTGCCCAAGGCAATATCTTCAAGTGAAATTTTATCCTTTAACTCAAGAATGATTTTCTGAGCGCTTTTCATGCCTATACCCGGAGCTTTGGCTATTGTCTTGGCATCCATTGAAAGTATGGCCACCTTAAGATCTGCCGTCGTAAAGGTCGACAAAAGGCCCAGCGCAAATTTAGGTCCCACTCCGTTAACACCGATAAGCATCTTAAAGAAACCGAGTTCTTCTGCTGACAGGAATCCAAATAATGTCATTGAATCTTCACGAACCGACATATGGGTATAAAGCTTAACTTCATCCCCTAAAAATATCCTGCTTCCTATTGACGAAGCGCTCATATAGACATTATATCCCACGCCGTTAACGTCGATAAGCACTCTGTCTTCACAGATGCAGTCAATTGTGCCCCTTAGAAATCCAATCATATATCATCCCTCGTCATCACTCTGATAAGTCTCTTTATAATAATCTGTGATAAAAATCCCACTGCCAGCCCGGACAGTATACCCGAAATCAGAAGGATTGGCAAATAATAGAAAAGATTCAGCGAAGATATTGTAAATGCGGCAACCGCAAGCTGTCCGATATTATGAAAAACGCCTCCTGCGGCGCTAAGTCCCAAAATGCTGAACCAATTAAATCTATAAGATAACAGCATGACAAGAAAAGCCGCAATTCCACCGGCAAGCCCATATAACATACTGTACGTATTGCCAAAAAGAAGTCCCGATAAGAGGACTCTTAAGATAAGAACTATGCCTGCCGGCGCAGCACCCAGTAAATAAATGGAGCATACCGTTATTATATTTGATAAACCGATTTTGACCCCGGGGATACCAATCGGAAGCGGCAGCAGATACTCTACGTAGCCAAAAAGGATACCGCATGCCGTAAACAGTCCGATATATGCTATTAACTTATTTCGTGATTGCATCATACTCAGCTGCCTGTTTTGATTCTATTACCACAAGGACTTTGTTGGGCAGGCAGCATATGGATTCACCGGCCATGCATATCGACTGCTGCTTAACGCATAAGCAATCGGGGCATGAAGCGCTTTCCATACTAACCCGCCCATCCTTAATGCTGATTATATTTATATCATCTGCATTCGATACAGTAATGTCCTCATCTTCATCAAGCGAATATCTGCCATAGAGAGCATTATCGGCATAAACTGCCACCGTAAGGTCCTCCCCCGATTGAAAATATTTAAAAAGATAAATCAGGAGTGCAATTACGCCGACGCTCAATATAAGTATTATATCGCTCTTTCGTAAATTTTTCATTTTGAATTTATATAATTGATAAGGCCCTCTGCCGCTATGATTTTCTGCATAAATTCAGGAAATGCCTGCCCCTTATACTGCTTGCCGGTCGTTTTGTCAAAAATCATTCCGGTATCAAATTCGATTTCAACCTCGTCTCCCGGATTTATATTTTCTGCCGCATCCTTGCATTCGATTATCGGCAGCCCTATATTGATCGCATTTCTGTAAAAGATTCTCGCAAAGGTCTCTGCTATGACGCAGGCAACCCCCGACTCCTTTATAACTATCGGAGCATGCTCCCTTGATGAACCGCATCCGAAATTCTTACCGGCAACAATAATGTCACCCTTTGAAACCTTATTTACAAAATCAGCATCAATATCTTCCATGCAATGGGCAGCAAGCTCCTTCCTGTCCTGGATTGCCAGATATCTTGCGGGAATAATAACATCTGTATCTACATTGTCACCGTATTTAAAAACTCTGCCTTTAGCATTCATATTTAAATCTCCTTCCGATAGTAAAAATCATTTTGCAAAATCATTATTCACAGGGTGCTGTAATATATCCCGCAAGCGCGCTGGCTGCGGCAACTGCAGGGGATGACAGATAGACTTCCGAATCAACATGTCCCATTCTTCCGACAAAATTTCTGTTGGTAGTGGATATGCACCTTTCATTGGCTGCAAGAATTCCCATATATCCGCCAAGGCATGGTCCGCAGGTAGGTGTAGATACAACCGCACCGGCCTCAATAAATATTTTAAGAAGGCCCTCTTCCATTGCTGTAAGATAAATCTCCTGTGTGGCGGGAATTATGATGCATCGCACATTTTCTGCCACTTTTTTGCCCTTCATAATAGACGCTGCAATTCGAAGATCGTCAAGACGCCCGTTTGTGCAGGAGCCGATCACCGCCTGATCAACATATATTGGATCCTTGATTTCATCAACAGTATGTGTATTTTCAGGAAGATGCGGGAATGAAACGGTACTCTTAAGTGTTGATAAATCTATCGTATATTCCTCATCATATACAGCATCAGCATCAGGCTCGTAAACCTTAAAATCACGTTTTGAATGATTTTTTAAATATTCAACCGTAAGCTCATCAACGGGGAATATGCCGTTTTTACCACCGGCCTCAATTGCCATATTCGCAATTGTAAAGCGGTCGTCCATACTAAGATACTTTATACCCTCGCCTGTAAACTCCATCGATTTATATAATGCTCCGTCAACACCGATAAGACCTATAATATGCAGTATCACATCCTTGCCGCTTATCCATTTTGAAGGCTTACCTATTATATTGAATTTTATGGCGCCCGGAACCTTAAACCATGCTTTTCCCGTAGCCATTCCGGCAGCCATATCCGTCGAACCCACTCCTGTTGAAAATGCTCCAAGAGCACCGTAGGTACAGGTGTGCGAATCTGCCCCGATTATAACATCACCTGCAACGGTAAGGCCCTGTTCCGGAAGAAGCGCATGCTCAATACCCATTTTCCCGACATCAAAATAATTTAAGATATCATGTCTTGCGGCAAATTCCCTTACGCACTTGCAGTTTTCCGCGGATTTAATATCTTTATTGGGAATAAAATGATCCATTACAAGAGCGATCCGTTCCTTATCAAAAACCCCATTGCTGTTCATTTTATCCATCTCTTTTATAGCGACGGGCGTTGTAATATCGTTCCCGAGAACGAGGTCTAAGGAAGCCTCAATAAGCTGTCCGGCCTCAACATACTCAAGTCCTGCGTGTGAAGCCAGAATTTTTTGTGTCATTGTCATTGGTTTCATAAGTTTGCTCCTTTTATAATAATCCATACTACGTGAAAAGTGAGTTATAACAGTACTTATATGATAGCATTATTTTGATCGCATAAAAAATATATATTATTTATATTTTCCATAACCTTAAATTATGATATATTGTGCTTACCATAACCAAAGGAGATCATATATGGAATTCAATCTGTCACTTTACAAAATTTTTCTGACAACAGCGGAATGCGGCAATATTTCTGCAGCCGCAAGAAAATTATACATCAGTCAGCCTGCTGTAAGCAAAGCAATTTCCCGGCTTGAAGCAAATCTTGCGACTTCTCTCTTTATAAGAATGCCGAAGGGTGTGATTTTGACAAATGAAGGTCAGCTGCTATATGAAAAAGTAAAATCAGCCTTTGACAGTATTGCTTCCGGCGAGGAAATGATAAAAAACATATGCGCCGGTGAAGGCGGACAGCTTAAGATCGGAGCCTCAAACACACTTACAAAGCATGTGCTTCTGCCCTATCTTCGTGATTTTAGGGAAGCCTTTCCCAAAATTCACTTGACGGTCGAATCTCAGTCAACCTACAAAACCTTATCCATGCTTAAAGAAGGCAAAATAGACATTGGTCTTATCGGTATGACAAATGAATCGAAATCCTCGCTATCAAATGTTAAATATACTCAGATCGCGGAAATTGAAGATATTTTCGTCGCAAGTTCTTCATATATTAAGGAGTATAATAACGAAGATATATTAAAAAAATGCACGCTGCTTATGCTTGATGAAGAGAATCTGACAAGACAGTATATAGATAATTATCTTCTCACAAACAATATTGACGACACAAGAATAATCGAAGCAACTTCCATGGATCTTTTGGTTGATTTCGCACAGATCGGGCTTGGCGTGGCATGTGTTATAAAGGAATTTGTCAGCAAAGAATTGCAGGATGGTCTCCTTTGCGAAGTAAATGCCAAAATACGGATTCCCAAACGCTCAATAGGCTTTGTATATACACCGGATTCAATGTCATCCCAGGCCGCAAGAAGGTTTGTAAACTACTTTGAATTATGATATAATCACTCAATATATATGTTTACTGATTGATCGCTGTTTTTTAGGAGAGCAAAATGGAACTGTTTTCTAGTCTGATCCTTAAAAAGAATGATCCGCAGACCAATTATGACGCTCTGCGGTATTCCTTTATATCATATGCCATAAGCGTCGCACATGGAATATTCTGTATATTGTTTTATTTTATGAGTATTCCTTCGCTTACGATATATAATTTATTTGTGTGTGCATTTTATGTGATCTGTGCCCGGATTATCCCCAATATCAAAAAATATAACATCCTGTACTTTTTTTATCTGGCAGAGATAGTATTTCATTCGATATTCGCAACGGCTATTGTCGGGTGGGATTTCGGCTTTATGTTTTACTTAATTTCCATGATCCCCTGCTCTTTTTATATTGCTTTTTCGGTAGCTTATTTTAAAAAGCAACTGCTCTATCCTGTATTTACCACTGCCGTTGTCGCAGCAGCTGTAATTGTCATGCGCTGTGTTACCGGTTTTGTTGAACCCGTATTTAAAACCGACACTTCTTTTTTTAAAATGTTCTTCCAGATACTCAATATACTTATCTGCGTAGGTGCGGTATTTGTTTTCTCGGCACTCTTTTCCGTTGAGGTTAATTCCATACAGATTCAGATGGAAACGGACCAGCGTAATTTAGAAGACATGGCAAGGATTGATCCTCTTACCAAATTCCTTAACAGGCGCAGCATGGATGAACGTCTGAATTTTGCGCAGCGAAATGCCATAATCAACAATATAAAATATAGTCTTATAATGACTGATATAGATAACTTCAAAAAATTTAATGATACCTATGGACATGATTGCGGTGACTTCGTACTCCAGAGCATTGCCAAAATAATATCCGCCCAGATTCGTGCCAAGGATTCTGCCTGCAGATGGGGCGGCGAAGAATTTCTGCTGCTCGTTCCCGAAGAGGAATCGACTGCCGTTGACATTGCAGAACGCATCAGAAAAGCAATAGCAGAACACGATTTTTACTACGAAGGTCAGTCTCTTCATGTTACGATAACGCTTGGTGTTGCAAGCTATTATGATAACTGTAAGATTAAGACCCTTATCGAAATTGCCGATAAACGTCTGTATAAAGGCAAAGATAATGGCAAGAACCAGGTTGTGTTCTCATAAATTCCATATGCGGCCCTGATTGCAATCGAGTAGGAAGGGATTCATCCTGCGCATAAAAAAAGAAAACCCCGCCTTTCACATTTTATAAGGCGGGGATTTCTTATATCAATATAAAATTGTTAAAATACTTCTTTAATTACTCTGCGGATTCATCCGTAAGCTTGCTTGCTCTTGCAGCAACCTCTTTTTCCTGAACATCCGAAGGTGCCTGCTCGTAGCGTGCAAACTCATACTCATAATTGCCGCGTCCGCCGGTCATGGATCTTAATATAGTGCAGTATCCGTATAAACCGGTCATCGGAATCTCCGCTTCAACAACTGTCTTACCCTGCCCTACAGGATTCATACCGAGAACACGACCGCGGCGCTTATTAAGATCACCCATTACGTCGCCTGTGTACTGATCGGGAACAGTTACCTTAAGTGTGGCAATGGGCTCTAAAAGAACAGGACCTGCCTTCATGAAACCATCCTTAAATGCCATAATCGTAGCCATCTTAAATGCCTGCTCAGAGGAGTCAACCGGATGATATGATCCATCATAAAGCACAGCCTTAACGCCAACAACGGGGTAAGCAGCCATGGGACCCTTAAGAACAGATTCAGCAAGACCTTTTTCAACTGCCGGGAAGTAGTTCTTCGGAACTGCGCCGCCGACAACTATCTGTTCAAATTCATAAGCCTTTTCCATTGTATCAAGGGGCTCAAATTTCATCTTTACATGACCATACTGACCATGTCCGCCCGACTGCTTCTTATACTTTGAGTCAACATCGCTTGTCTTGCGGATAGTCTCTCTGTATGCAACCTTAGGTTCTTCGAGTTCGATTTCAACCTTATATACATTAAGAAGCTTGCTGGCAACGATTTCGAGATGCTGATCCCCCATACCATACAGCAGTGTCTGCCTGTTCTCTGAATCATTAACATTCTTGAGCGTCTGATCTTCTTCCATCATCTTGGAAAGTGCTGAACTTATCTTATCAATATCGCCCTTGTTCTTGGGTTTATAGCGCATATACGTATAAGGCTTGCTTATCTCGGTCTTGGGGAATATAACCGGTGCAGCCTTAACAGCCAGCGTATCACCTGTCTTAGTGCAGGAAAGTTTTCCAAGAGCTCCTATATCGCCTGCATGAAGCTCGGGAACTTCAATCGGTTTATTGCCGCGCATAACATAGAGCTTACCTATCTTCTCTTCCTCATCCTTATCGACATTATACATTACATCATCAGTCTTAAGGACGCCTGAGCAAACCTTGATAAGAGAGTATTTACCAATGAACGGATCCACTATTGTCTTCCATACATATGCACTCTTGGTCTTGGAGAAATCGTAATTAGCCTCAAAGATCTCTCCTGTCTTCTGATTGATTCCGTTAAGCTGTCTCTGATCTGGGCTCTTAAAATACTTAATAACATCATCAAGTAATGTGTAAACGCCCTGGCAGAGCAGTGAAGAACCCATAGTTACAGGAACAATGCTTCCATCATTTATATTTGCATAAAGAGCTGAACGAATCTCCTCGTCAGAAAAAGTCTCGCCGGAAAAATATCTGTCCATAAAGTCTTCAGAGGTCTCAGCAACTGCTTCCATCAAAGAATCACGGTACTGTGCTAAATATTCCTCGCAGTAATCAGGAACCGGGCACTCATTTACCTTGCCGCCTTCACCCCATTTAAAGCCCTTTTCGGATACAACATTAACATATCCCACAAACTTCTCAGACTCGCGTATAGGCAGATGGAACGGAGCAATCTTCTTGCCATAACGCTCTGTTAAATCATCGACAACCTGACGATAGCTTGCATTATCCACATCCATATCAGTTACGAAAATAATTCTGGGAAGCTTATATTTCTCGCAAAGCTCCCATGCTTTTTCTGTTCCGACTTCTATTCCGGCTTTTCCGGATACAACAATTATGGCACCTGCAGCAGCACCAACAGCTTCTTCTACTTCACCGACAAAATCAAAATATCCGGGCGTATCAAGAAAATTTATCTTGCAATCATTCCACTCGATTGGAACAACACTTGCGCCGATTGAAAAATGTCTTTTCTGTTCTTCCTTGTCATAGTCACTGATAGTATTGCCGTCATCAACCTTACCCATACGAGTCGTAACACCTGACAGCAATGCCATTGCTTCAACAAGTGTCGTCTTACCGCATCCGCCATGACCTAACAAAACAACGTTACGAATTTTGTTACTCGAATAAACCTTCATTAATAAGTCCTCCAAATAAAATTTTGATGCTTGTGCAAATAGACTAAATAAATACAATATCCTGCGGCAAGCGTCTGTCAATATTTTATTAGATTCAGCCATATTTTGCAAGTACGTTATGCAAATTGCATAATATAAAACCCATTTTTAATTAAACGCTTTTGACAAAATATCATATAGGAATTATGATTAAATACACAGTAGTAAATACGGGGCTGATTTTTAAGTCCAAATAGCTTTCCTTTAAGCATACTATCGGCATCAAAACAACAAAAGCACAAATTAAGAAGCAGGTGTATTTATGTCAGTTTTTGTTTCAAAAGTCAAATCAGTAAGAGGTAAAGTAGCGGTTCCGGGCGATAAATCCGTAACCCACAGAGCAATAATGATTGCGTCTTTATCAAAAGGCGATACCGTGATTCATCATTTTCTTCGCTGCAACGATACCATTTCCACAATTTCGTGTTTTCAGGAAATGGGCATTTCCATCGAAGATCTCGGAAACAATGAGATTCTTGTCCATGGCAAAGGATTATACGGCCTCTCTGAGCCCGGTTCGGTTCTAAACGTCGGCAACAGCGGAACAACCACAAGACTTCTTGCGGGTATTTTATCCGCGCAGAGTTTTGCTTCCGAAATAAGAGGTGATGATTCATTAAACAAGCGTCCGATGGATCGCGTAATAAATCCGCTTACCCTTATGGGAGCCAGCATAAGTTCGAAAATGAACAATAATTCAACGCCTCTTATAATAGAAGGCCGCTCCCTGTCGGGAATAATATATAAATCGCCCATTGCCTCCGCACAGGTTAAATCCTCCATAATGCTTGCCGGACTCTATGCGGATGGTCCCACTACGGTAATTGAACCTTATATATCCCGTAATCACACTGAAAGAATATTACGACACTTCGGAGCCACTGTAGAGACAAACGGGACAAAGGTTACCGTTTATCCAAGGCCGCATCTGACAGCTAATGACATATCAGTTCCGGGCGATTTATCAAGTGCTGCATTTTTAATGACTGCCGCACTAATACTTCCTGATTCGGAGCTTTATTTAGAACATGTGGGAATTAATGAAACAAGGCTTGGATTTATTACCGCGGTTCAGCAAATGGGCGGAAATATTACTCTTCATAATGCAAAGGACGGCATAGAGCCCTGCGCCGATATTCTTGTAAAATCAAGCAAACTACACGGTATTACCATTGAAAAGGATCAGATTCCTCCTACAATCGATGAACTTCCGATTCTAACCGTACTCTCCTGCTTTGCCGAGGGACAGACCGTGATAAAGGATGCAAAAGAGCTGCATTTTAAGGAATCTGACAGAATAGATGCTCTCGTTGAGAATTTAAGCAGAATGGGTGCTGATATAACAGCAACTGAGGACGGTATGATAATTAACGGAGGAAGACCCCTTCACGGCGCAATCGTAGGCTCGCGTCTTGATCACAGGATAGCAATGTCACTTGCCATAGCCGGAGCGTGTGCGGAGGGAAAAACAGAAATAATCGGAAGTGAATGTGTTCGCGTATCTTATCCTAATTTTTATAACGATCTTGCTGCTATAAGTATTAATCAGTAATAAAAAGTGCCGTGGCAAATGCCACGGCACTTTTAATTTATCTTTAAGTCAGCTTATTATAACTGTTTATTTAAAAGGAGTTAATTTACTGTCATTTAATTAGGCTGCGAAAAATTCATGCAGTCAAGCAATGTAGGCACGATATCAGCAAGGCATCCGCCCTCTCTTAAGGTATAGTCCTTATCATAATTTACAAGAATAAAGGGAACCGGATTAGTAGTATGTGCAGTAAACGGCTCACCTGTTTCATAATCTATAAGCTGCTCAGCATTTCCGTGATCGGCGCATACAAACATCACGCCGTTAACCTCAAGAAGCGCCTCAACCGCCCTGCCGACACACTCATCAACTGCCTCGACCGCCTTTATTGCAGCCTCAAGCACTCCTGTATGACCAACCATATCGGGATTTGCGAAATTAATGATTATAACATCATACTTATCTGATTTTATCGCTTTTACAAGATTATCGCATACCTCATAGGCACTCATTTCAGGCTTTAAATCATATGTTGCAACCTTAGGCGACTTAACAAGAATTCTGTTCTCCCCGTCATTCGGCTCCTCGACACCGCCATTAAAGAAAAATGTAACATGAGCATATTTTTCAGTTTCGGCAAGGCGTGCCTGAGTCATATTAAGAGAGGATAAATATTCACCGAAGGTATTCGTCACACCTATCTTTTCAAATGCAACAAGCTTGTTTTCGATAAGAGGATCGTAATCGGAGAAGCATACATAAACAATATCAAGCTTCTTCTCTCTCTTAAATGCCCTGAAATCATCATCGCAGAATGCATGTGTTATTTCTCTTGCCCTGTCAGGACGGAAATTAAAGAAAATCACAGAATCATCATCATTGATGGTGCCCACGGGAATACCACCGTTTACTATAACCGTGGGTTTTACGAACTCATCCGTTTCATCTCTGTCATAAGATTCCTGGATCGCTTCCTCAGCGCCGGCTGCTTTAAGACCTTCGCCCTGGGTAAGAGCCATATACGCAAGCTTTACCCTGTCGTAATTATTGTCTCTGTCCATAGCATAGTAACGTCCCATAACGGAAGCAATCTCTCCGACTCCGATCTTGCGCATCTTAGACTGAAGAGCACGCACATAATCAATTCCCGATGCAGGAGGAGTATCTCTGCCGTCAAGGAAGCAATGCACATATACCTTGGAAAGGTCATTTCTCTTGGCCATCTCAAGAAGTCCGTAAAGATGCGTTAAGTGACTGTGCACACCGCCATCGGATACAAGACCGTAAAGGTGAAGCGCAGAATCATTATCCTTACAATTGTTAATAGCTTCCATAAGGGCTTTATTTTCATAGAAGCTGCCGTCATTTATTTCTTTTGTTATTCTTGTAAGTTCCTGATATACAATTCTTCCGGCACCCATATTAAGATGTCCGACCTCGGAATTACCCATCTGTCCATCGGGAAGGCCTACTGCCATTCCGCTTGCAAGACCCTTTACAAAGGGATATTCCTTCATGAGTTTATCCATGTTGGGAGTTTTTGCAAGTGCAACAGCATTTCCTTCTGTCTTGTCATTAAGTCCATAGCCGTCCAAAATCATTAAAACTGCAGGTTTTTGTCTCATCATAATTCTCCTTCTGTCAAAATCAATTATCTTTTGCACTTTCAAACATTTCATATATTGAAAACTTTGATGCATCATTATCCGGCATTCCTATAAATACCCCGCCGTATACATAATCATCCTTTGAATTATCAAATCTTACGATATTAACAAAGGTATCGACAACATCTCCTGTCCATATTCTAAGTCTTATCTTATATACGGAATTCATTTCGAGAATTTCATCACACATAAAACCTATTCCGGTTTTTGAAACGTCAATAACCGTTATCGGCACATTCTTTTTCTTACCGGCGTCAATTCTCTCCATGATAATCTCCGCATCAAGTACAAATCTTTTACTTTTTCTCTTCTCCTGCATCCTGCACCTCCGTCAAATTGAAATTATATTTAATTTTCAAAACACTTTGACATATTTTTATTAATACGCAAACTTACGGCAAAATAAACATCGCATCACCAAACGAAAAAAATCTGTATTTTTCGCTGACTGCGTGCTCATATGCTTCAAGAATGAAATCCTTAGAGCAAAGCGCCGAAACAAGCATAAGCAGTGTTGATTCCGGCAAATGAAAATTCGTTATAAGTCCATCAAGCACCTTGAATTTATATCCCGGATAAATAAAAATCTCCGTATCGCCCTCTCGGGGAATTACCATACCGTTTTCATCTGCCGCACTTTCAATTGTACGACAGCTTGTGGTTCCAACGCAAACAATTTTCCCGCCGTTCCTCTTTGCCGTATTTATTGTGTCCGCCGCTTCTTTCGTGACTATATAACTCTCACAGTGCATCTTATGTTCACAAACGTCTTCCACTTTTACCGGTCTGAAGGTTCCAAGCCCTACATGCAAAGTCACAAACGCAAGACTTACTCCCTTTTTGCGCACCTTATCAAGCAATTCGTCAGTAAAATGAAGTCCGGCAGTCGGAGCTGCGGCAGAACCTTCATATTTGGCATAAACAGTCTGGTATCTGTTCTTGTCTGCAAGCTTATGGGTTATGTAAGGTGGCAGCGGCATTTCACCGAGTTTATCGAGAATCTCTTCAAAAATCCCATCAAAATGAAATCTGACATGTCTGTTGCCATCCGGAAGAACATCCTCTATCGTCGCTGTGAGCAGATCACCCGAAAAAGTAACGCAAGCCCCTTTCTTAAGCTTCTTGCCGGGACGCACAAGAGTCTCCCACAAATCATCCGATAAACGCTTTAATAAAAAAATCTCTACACATGCTCCCGTATCCGTTTTAGTCCCCAAAAGCCTTGCCGGGATAACCTTTGTATTATTAAGTACCAGACAGTCCCCTTCATTAAGATAATCAAGGATATCACAAAAAGTACGGTCCGCATAGCTGCCATCATGCTTATTAAGCACCATCAGTCTTGAATCAGATCTGTTTGAGAGCGGATCCTGTGCAATAAGTTCTTTTGGCAGCTCGTAATAAAAATCAGAAGTTTTCATATCAGCTTTTTAATATAACCTTAAGCTTATTAAGCTCAGATAAAATCCTGTCAATATTTCCGGACACTTCTTCAGAAGTAAGCGTTCTGTCCTCGGCTCCAAATACAAATCTTACTGTAATACTCTTTGCCGGCAGTACATCATATATGTCAATGACCTTAACTTCAAGAAGTTCTTTGATTTCAAGTTCTTCCCAACATGATTTTATGCTTTCAAAGCGCACTCCCTCCGGCATAAGAAGTGACAAATCGTATTCCATTGTCGGAAACTTAGAGGGCTCTGCAAACGATAAGTCCTTTGAGGATATCGTATCAAATAAGTCAAGATCAAGCTCAATGCAGATAATATGTCCGTTTTTGGAAATCTTATCCATTGTCTTAGGATGCATGGTGTTTACCGTTCCGATAACGCACCCGTCAACAATAATCTGTGAAGTGTTCTTCGGATGCTGCCATACATGCTCCGGTGTGATTTTCTTATAAGATACACTCTTATGCTTAAGCTCATTTACAAGTTCATTAATAAGGCCTACCGCTTTAATATACATGGACTTTTCGGATTCGTCCTTACTGTAAAAGCATGCGGCAAGCATTCTACGCTCGTTAGCCGTATCATCAGGATTTATTCCGCAGACAACTCGTCCTACCTCAAACATTCCAAAGCTGTCCGAAAAGCTTCTGTTCTTATACACAAGCGGAAGGAAGCTAAAGAACATGGTATTCCTTAATATTCCGTTATCCTTCTCCTCTGATGCTCCAAGCAGTCTTACATTATCCTCGGGGGCAAGTCCTATTGCCCTAAGCTCATCCGGGTCGCACCAAACTCTCGTATGAACCTCATGCATTGCATAGCGCTTAACAAGGATATCCTTAATATAATTCTCATTTTTGCGGCGAAGTGATGTTCTTGCAGGCAGAAGCGGCATCAGTGTCGTTCCTATTGCAAAATTGTCATAGCCGTAGATCCTTGTGATTTCCTCCACAATATCAGCCTGCATGCTGACATCCTTTGTGGCCCTGTAAGAGGGAACCTCTGTTTCAAAGGAATCTCCCTCACGTTTTACGATAAATCCAAGCGACTTAAGCGTTGCCTCAATCCTGTCAGACGGAATATCTATTCCCGTATATCTGTCAATAAAAGCCTTGTCAAAGGAAACACTTCTTTTAGGATAATGCTTTGCATACACATCAGTAATCTCAGATACACACTGTGCTCCCGGATCCGAATCGTTCAGCAGCTTGATAAATCTTTTTACTGCCGGCAGCGTCATCTCAGGGTCAAGGGTCTTTTCATATCTTGCCGATGCATCTGTCCTGTGCGAAAGTCTCGATGCGCTCTTTCTTATGCTAACGGCATCAAAATTCGCAGATTCCAAAACAAGGGTACTTGTATCCTCTGCTATTTCGCTGTCAAGTCCGCCCATAATACCAGCAATTGCCACAGGTGTCTTATCATTGTAAATCATAAGGGTGTCCGTAGTTATGTCGCGTTCAACACCATCGAGCGTTGTAAACTTAATGTCTTCCTTCGGAGTATCAACAACAATCTTCGATACTTTCCGGCCATCAAAAGCATGCATAGGCTGTCCAAGTTCAAGCATGATGTAATTGGTAATGTCCGCAAGCAGATTGATTGCCCGTGTGCCGCAGTAATAAAGCCTTATCTGCATCGCTATGGGGCTCAAATGCTCTGTTATATTCTCAATGCGAACAGAAGTATATCTTAATGCAAGCTCCTTATTTGCAATTTCAATATTGACTTTTTCATTGCCCGTATAAGGATTCTCCATAATAGGAAGAGGTAATAATTCCCTTCCCGTAAGAGCTGCGAATTCACGGGCTATTCCGTAATGTCCCCAGAGATCAGGCCTGTTTGTAAGTGATTTATTATCAACCTCGAAAACAATATCCTCTACAGGGAATATGGCTTTTATATCTGTACCGTTTGCATAGGAAGGATCAATCTCCATTATTCCGTCATGATTATCCGAAAGCCCAAGTTCCTTCATTGAACAGCACATTCCGTAAGACATAATGCCGCGAAGCTTAGCCGGTGAAAGTACATGACCTTCTACCATACCTCCAACCTTGCAAAAAGCTGTTTTAATTCCCATTCTCGCGTTAGGTGCTCCGCATACAACATCAAATACCTCATCACCGGCATCTACTTTGAGCACATGCAGATGATCTGAATCCGGATGCTCCTTACAGGATATGATCTCACCGACTACAACGTCCTTTATATCTTTGCCCTTATATTCAATGCCTTCAACCTCTGCGGTGGAAAGCGTGAATTTTTGAATCAGCTTTGTAATATCTTCGCCATCAAGATTGACAAAATCGCGAATCCAATTCATTGAAACAAACATTTATCCATACCTCCGAAAATCACTTACTTACAAACTGTGACAGCGCATTTAAATCACCGTCGTTGAATGTCCGGATATCCTTAACACCGTATTTCATCATGGCAAGTCTTGTAAGACCTAAGCCAAATGCAAAGCCGGTATATTCATAAGGATTGTCTTCTGTATTGATACCGCCGTATTTAAGAACGTTTGGATGTATCATTCCGCAAGGACATAATTCAAGCCACCCCGAGTTCTTGCAGGAAGGACAGCCGTCACCGCCGCAGATAAGACACTGTATGTCAAGTTCAAAACCCGGCTCCACAAAAGGGAAAAAGCCTGGGCGAAGTCTTACGGTAACATCTCTCTCAAACACCTGTGAAAGCATTGTTTTCATGAAATAGATAAGGTTGGAAATCGATATGTTCTTATCGATCATTATTCCTTCCATCTGGAAGAATGTATTTTCATGGCATGCATCAATTGCTTCGTTTCTAAAGCATCTTCCCGGGAATACGGCTCTTATGGGACGTCCTTCTTCCTTAAGGGCCTTACCGTACTTTATCATGATTGCATTCTGAGCCGCTGAAGTGTGTGATTTAAGCAGCTGATTCTTAGTCGAAAGATAATATGTATCCTGCATATCACGTGCCGGATGAAAAGGCGGAATGTTAAGCGCTTCAAAGCAATGATAATCATCAACTATCTCATTATAATCCTCAACATCAAATCCCATGGATTCGAAAATCTCTTCAAGTTCTCTCTGGATAAGAGTTATCGGATGATAAGAACCCACACTGTCAAAAGCAGGCATGGATTCATCATAGCTTTCAGTTGCCTCGATAAGACACCTTTCTTCAAGTTCTTTAAGCTCTGCCATCTTTTTGTCAAAAGATTCGGTAATCTCCTGCTTAAAAGAATTAATAAGCTGCCCTGCTTCCCTCTTCTGATCATTCGGTATTTTTGAAAGCTCCTGCATAAGAGATGAAACCTTCCCCTTCTTACTCAGGAACGAAAGCCGCAGCTCCTCTAATGTTTTAAGGTCCGAAACTTTATTATAATCAGACAAAAATTGTTCTTTAAGTGCACTGATCCTATCTTTCATTACAATCCCTTTCCGGCTGCCCTAACGCAGACTCAACTTAAGTGATAATACCACAAGTAGCGCAAAAATGGAACTTATCACAAAAAATTCCGCGACACAGTCGCGGAATTAATCATCTGATGATGAATGCCCGAAATGCCGATTCCTGTATTTTGACTCCTAGCTGACTGCTAGGTGGGTAACCGCAACACATCTTCTGCCTTCCACTAAGAAAGATGAGGCCTGACATAGGATGGGCAATATAGGAATCCCGTTTAAAGTGATGTAGGTTCAAAATAACAAGAATTTCTCGCACACCTCAGGTTGAATATATTCTACATCATTTTCAGAAAATATTCAATAAAAAGCAGCAAAATTACAAAAGCATTCTCTTAAAACTCTTTTTACCCTTTTGAAGAACTATTCCATCCCCAAAAAGTTCGTCCTTTGTAAAGGACAATTTGATGTCTGATACCTTCTTACCGTCTGCGGTAATACAATGATCCTTTTCAATCGCCCTGCGCGCTTCGCTTCTTGTATTTCCAAAACCGGCTTTTACTATAAGGCTCATTATATCAATTGCACCGTCGGTAAAATCATCTTCACTAAGCATAACCTTCGGAATATCCGAAACGTCTCCCGCTCCAAAAAGTGCTTTTGCCGCAGAATCGGCCTTTATGGCTTCCTCTTCGCCATGAACAAGCTTTGTAAGTTCAAAAGCAAGGATTTCTTTTGCCTTATTAAGCTGTACGCCCTCCCATTTATCCATTTCATCAATTTGTTCAAGAGGAAGGAAGGTAAGCATTCTTATACATTTAAGGACATCAGCATCATCCACATTTCTCCAATACTGATAGAAATCATAGGGTGATGTTTTTTCGGGATCAAGCCAAACAGCACCTGAAACGGTCTTGCCCATTTTCTTGCCTTCCGAATTAAGAAGAAGCGTGATAGTCATTGCCTGTGCATCATTCTTGCCGAGTTTTTTGCGGATCAGTTCTCTTCCGCCGAGCATATTGCTCCACTGATCATCGCCGCCAAACTGAAGATTACAGCCGTATTTTCTGTAAAGCTCAAGAAAATCATAGCTCTGCATTATCATATAGTTAAATTCAAAGAAGGTAAGTCCGCCGTCCCTGTCCATACGCTGCTTATAGCATTCTGCCCTAAGCATATTGGAAACCGAGAAATAAGGTCCGACTTCTCTTAATACATCAACATAATTAAGATCAAGCAGCCAGTCGGCATTATTGACCATAAGAGCTTTTCCTTCGGAAAAATCAATAAAACGGCTCATCTGCTTTTTAAAGCAGGCAATATTATGATCTATTGTTTCCCTAGTCATCATGGAGCGCATATCTGTTTTGCCGGAGGGATCGCCTATCATGCCGGTCCCGCCGCCTAAAAGGGCAATTGGCTTATTCCCTGCCATCTGAAGTCTTTTCATAAGGCAAAGCGCCATAAAATGTCCGACATGCAATGAATCTGCCGTAGGATCAAAACCAATATAAAATGTTGCCTTTCCGTTGTTGATAAGTTCCTTTATTCCGTCCTCATCAGTCACCTGAGCTATTAATCCTCTGGCCACCAGTTCCTCATAAATCTGCATCAAAAAGTCCTCCGTGCGCATCAAAAACATACGTAAGGCCTGCGTATAAATGCGCAGGCCTTACAATCATAAGCAAAAATTATGATAAAGCATCAACGAGCTTCTGTACTGCTGCAAGTGCCTCATCGGGAAGCTTATCATAGCCTTCCTTCTTCTCTGCAAAGCCCTTAACTGCATCTACTCTGTTCTGCATAGCTGCCTTGAGAGCTGCCTTGTACTCAGCATCGTTAAGATCGGGCTTAAAGTCTGCTGTCTTGCCTGACCAGTCATACATGATTTCGATATCCTCGAAATTGCCCCACTTCTCAAACTTAGCCTTGCCTTCAACGATTGTCTCTAAGATACCGAGTGTATCTGCGGGCTTACACTTTGTGCCCATGAAATCGCCTGTGTTTACGATATAGCAATCTACGTTCTTCTCTTCAACGAGCTTCTTAAACTTCTCATAGTCGTTAACAAGCGGATATGTTCTGAACGGGTTAGCGTAAGGAACAATACGAAGAGCATTCATATCTGTACCTGCTTTAACACGCTCTGCAGTTGAAGTCTTAGTAGCAAGTGTTGCACCCATAACTGATGCAAGTGCTGCACCCTTAAGCTTAATTACAGGAGGAATTGTAGGATCCTTCATAATCCAGAAGATTGCATTAACAGGTGCATCAATCTTGTCTACTCTGTTAGGAGACCAAAGCTTTGACTTGATTGCACGTCCGTTACCGTTTCTGATATCCTCTGTTACAAGCTGGATCTTGCCATTCTCATCAAGAGTAGCTGAGCAGTTCTGTACTGTAAGAAGATATTCATTATCGGGACATCCTGTAGGATAATCTGCTGTCTTATCAAAATATGTAGGCTCAAGTGCGATTGATGAGCAGGTATCTGTGTTGATGATGAAAGCATCATCATGAAGAACCTTGATACCGCCGTCCTTATCATACTTGCCGCCATGCTTAGCGTGTGTAAGTGTTGACTTACCTGATCCTGAAAGACCATATACTGAAGCAACGAACTTCTTGCCATCGGGAAGTGAGTATTCCTTCTGACCGCCGTGGCATGATGCATATCCGTTTCTGTTGGCAAGAGCCCATGCCATTGTAAGTGTGCCCTTCTTATGCTCGCCGAAGTACTTCATGCCGAGGATTGCTGCACAGTTCTGGTTGGTATCAAAATAGCAAAGTGTAAGATCATCCGATAAGCAGCTGTAATCTACATCGGGAGAGGGTTCGGGAACCCACTGAGGATCTGAGAAAATATAGATATCAGGCTCATTGCCATCACCGATAGGCTTGGATGTCTTGTACATCTTGTTATAGCAATCTGACATATACTGGAAATTTAGCATCCAGTTGTAAAGAAGGTTCTCCTCTCCTTCGGGAATAAGGAGATGTGCCTTTGCCATGAATTCAGGATCAAGACCTACGTAGCATTCTGCATGATACATTGTCTTCCAGCGTGTCTTATAAACAGCATCCATAACAACCTTATCAAGCTTAACCTCATCAACACCGGGCTCACCCTTAATGCGGCGTGCCTGTGCATAACGGCCTGTTACTGCGCCATCATTAAAGAGAAGAACCTTTGCGTCCTTTTCAAGACCAAATGTCTCGCCGTCCTTAACGGGCATATCAGTTACGATAGTACCGGGTGAATTCTTAGCAAGCTCATAAGCTTCCTTTAATGTGTTAACCTTTACTACGTTGTTTCCGTAAAAAGCACCTTCAATAATAGAACGTGTTCTTGAGAAACCAACTTTTCCTGCTCCGATTTCACTAATCGGATAATAAGCTTTTGTTGACATATATTTTCCTCCTTAAAATATTAATATCCAAAATCAGACGATATTATCTCAAATACCAAGCCAAAAGTCAATAATCACTTAAATTCTATAACGGCCGCGTAGCATCATAAAGCCACTTTTTATCATCGGCTTCAAGAAGCGGAGCTATCGTATTGTAAACTCTGTCATGGTATGCATCAATTATCTCAATTTCCTCAGCCGATAAATCTTCCCTGACAATTGCGGCCTTATCAAAGGGGACAAGCGTCAGCACTTCAAAGCCGTAAAAATCCCCCCACTCGTTTTCATATTTCGGTACAACAAGAAGCTCATTTTCAAGTCTTATACCGAATTCGCCTTCAATATATACGCCCGGTTCATCGCTCAGGATGCAGCCGCAGGATAATTTCGGGATAAGATTATCCTTTTTTACCTGATAGCGCAGGCTTATCGGGCCTTCATGAACGCTGAGGCTGCTGCCTATACCGTGGCCTGTTCCATGGCGGTAATCAAGTCCCATATCCCACAGTGATTTTCTCGCCAGTATATCAAGGCATTCCGGCTGAATGCTGCTTATAAAAATTGCAGAAGACAGTGCTATATTGCCCTTAAGTACCGCCGTATAGCATTTTTTCTGATAATCGCTTATCTCACCTAAGACTATTGTCCTTGTAATATCCGTTGTGCAGGAGGGATAATGTCCTCCCGAATCAACAAGGTAAAGGCCTTCGTCAAACAGCACTTTGCTGCCCTCTTTGGCCGCGCTGTAATGTGCCAATGCCGCATTTTCCTTGTATGCGGATATTGTATCAAATGACAGATTACTGCAGGCCTTATTCGAAAGCCTTAATTCATCAAGCTTTCTTTTTGCATCATATTCGTTAATGCTTCCGGGATTTTGGGTAACGGTATCCTTTAAGTAATGTATGAATTTTATTACAGCTGCTGCGTCTTCAATGTGATACCTCCTGAAGCAGGAAATTTCCGTATCATTTTTAATATGCTTTGTAATGTACTCATGGTTTCTTAAGAAGATTATCTCGTTCTTTTCCTTAAGGCCGTCATATATTGCCATATTGCAGCTGTAAGGATCCATGAGAATGTTCATTCCGGAAATTTTCTTAAGGTCATTGTAAAAATCATGATAATTTTTTATCGTAACCCCTGCGCCGGCTAAAATATTCTTATCTTCACTTCTAAGCGCAGACGCATCAATATACAAAACCGCCGCATTAAGTTCTATTAAAAGATACGAAAACGCAACCGGAACATACTCAACATCTGCGCCCCTTATATCAAGCAGATACATAATGTCGCACAAATCGCTGATAATAAAGCACGGCTCCTTATCGCATTTTATAAGGCCAAGTTTTTCTCTTAATGCTTTAAGCTTATCTGCGGCCGATAGTCCCGCATAAGAGTCCTTAAGCATGCAGATCCTTTTAAATTCCCTTTCAGGTCTGTCAGGCCATACTGTATTATCGATTGCAAAATCACTTTTTATTGCAATATTTTTTGCGCCGTCTTTTGTAAGAGCACTTATCAGCTCATCCGCAAATTTCCTGCTTACATATTTTCCGTCAAAGGCAAGAACTTCTCCCTCTTTAACATTCTCTTTAAGAAAATCCGTGACATTGGGAACACCTTTTTGTCCATCCTTCATGAGGATTATTTCGCTTCCATTAAGTTCTATCTCAGCCTGTATAAAATATCTGCCGTCTGTCCATAAATATGCCCGGCTTTTTGATACAACAAGCGTTCCGGCTGAACCTGTAAAGCCCGTAAGATATTTTCTTACCTGATCAGTCGCCGAAATATATTCAGACATATGCGGATCGGCCGTAGTTATAATACACCAGTCAGCGCCTTTGGCATTTAATAAACTGCGCAGACGCAGGAGTCTGTCTTTTGCCGGATTGCAAATTGTTTTTTCGGTTAATGGACTCATCCTCTAATGCTCCGTACGCTTTTATTTATTATTCCTTAAGCAATGCCACTGCACGGCTTGTACCTATCCTGTCGCAACCTGCTTCAATATATGAAACAACTTCATCAACCGTCGTTATACCGCCGGCTGCTTTCATTTTTACGCAAGGTCCGATATTATTCTTGAATAATTCTATATCTTCAAGCGTCGCACCGGCAGTTCCAAATCCCGTAGAAGTCTTTATATAATCCGCCTTTGCTCTTGTTACGGCCTCACACAGCTTGATTTTCTCATTTTCATCAAGATAACAGGTTTCTATTATGACCTTAAGTATGCACCCCTTTGTTGCCTCGCGAAGAGCTTTTATCTCATCTTCTACATATTCAAAATTACCGTTTTTAACTTCGGCAATATTAACAACCATATCGATTTCTGCTGCTCCGTCAAGAATACACTGCTTGGCATCGGCCACTTTGCCTGCGGTTGTTTCATATCCTAAGGGGAATCCGATAACGGTACATATATCCAGCCTGTCCTTAAAGGTTTCTTTTATTTTCTTAACATACGACGGTGGTACACATACTGAAGCGCAGCCGTTATCAATTGCCTCATTGCACAATTTTTCTATCTGCTCCCAGGTTGCAAAAGCCTTAAGAAGCGTATGATCCACATGTGATAATATTTCTTTGTTTGTCATTATAATCCTCCGATTTAATCATCTGCCTGCCACAACTGCTACTAAATAATTATACTTTACCCATTGCAAATTACAAGTTTAAGATTTATGCAAAAAGTGTCCGAATCATTGCGAAATCTTTGTATTTGTTGTATTATTATAAGGTATTTTCCGTATTCTTCACATAGGAGGTTGTGATGGACAAAAAATCAACAAAGGTTTTGATTTGTGATGATTCGATTTTGGCCCGTAAAAGTATACATGCCATAATCGCTGAGATGGGATTTGAAAATATTCTCGAAGTTGCAAACGGGCAGGATGCAATTGACATATGCATTAAAGAAAGCCCCGATCTGGTTCTTCTTGACATCGTTATGCCTGTAAAAGACGGCGTAAGCGCAACGAAAGAAATCATGGAACAGCGTCCGGACACCTCTATCGTAATAATATCATCTGTTGGTACACAGACACATCTTACCGAAGCGATAAAAGCCGGAGCTAAAGACTTTATACAAAAACCGGTTGATTCAGAGCTTCTCAAACAGGTTATTAATAATCTTAAATGATGTGGCTTTTGCTTATATAGAGCAAATATGGGAAGGGAGTACAATATGAATAGTGATCAATTTGTTGACAATCTTCTGTCCGCTTCCAATTATAACGCCTTAAGTGCAACAGACTTTGCCAAAACATATATTAAAAAGCTCGTCCACAATATAATTACATATGTAAATAATGATATTTCAATTGACAGTATTGAATATGTTAAGGATTATTCCATAAAAAATGAACTTTCTCAGGAAATAACCGGAGTTCCCGGAGCATACAGTGCAATAGACGGCAGTGAAGATGTGCTCATTCGTTTTGCTGAGGAATATTCAAAGCTTGGAATAACCGATTTTGGTATGCTTGCCAAAGAAGCTCTCCTTGATTTTCTCAATTTAAACAACGGGCTCTTTGTTGTTCTTCTGTCTAAAATGAATATCTGTGAATTGTCATTAAAGGCCCCGATCCAGAGCAATAACAGATCAATAGGAGAACGCGAGGATGGAATTTTAATAATTCCCGTCACGTTCCCCTATGGCACAATAAAATTCATTCTCGGTGAAGTAGCTGCCGGAATTAATTAAGCAGTTCATTAAGACTATCAGTTTAATCTGCCTCTTACGCACTCTTCCATCTCAGTTATTTCACAAACAGTCGTATGAAGAATGGGGGCATCTTTAATCTCTTTTACCGCATTCGGAATAGGAACCTTTGAAAGATTGCTTAATATATCGGCAAGTTCAAAATCATCTGCTGCCTTTATCGAAGGATCAATTGCCTTTAATACATTTTTTGAAAACTTGTACGGGCTTGCAGTTGAGATAACAACACTCTTTGTATTATCTCCTGTGTTAAGCTTATACTGCCTGTCCGCATATGCCGCAACGGCCGTGTGTGTATCAATAACATAGCCATCTGTTTCATATACAGATTTTATCGTATCAGCCACATTCTGCTCTGTTGCATATATGCCGATAAAATCAGACATTTTCTCTTTTTCCTCAGCCGTAACTTTATACCTGCCGTTTGCAATAAGTTCCTGCATATACTGACGTGTCTTTTCTCCGTCATTACCGCAGGCATAATAAACCAGGCGCTCAAAGTTACTCGATATCAGAATATCCATAGACGGCGATGAAGTAAGGATAAAATCACGATTCTTATCGTAATATCCTTCTTTAAAGAAGTCCGTCAGAACATTGTTCTCATTTGAAGCGCAAATAAGCTTACCTATGGGAAGGCCCATCATCTTTGCGTAAAATGCCGCAAGAATATTTCCAAAATTCCCTGTGGGAACCGTAAAGTTAAGCTTTTCTCCGCACTTTATCTCTCCTAAAGCCGCCATTTTTGCATAAGCATAAACATAATAGGCAACCTGAGGTATAAGCCGGCCTATATTAATGGAATTTGCGGAAGAAAAAATATAGCCTTTTTCCTTAAGTTCAGCCTTTAATGACTCATCCGAGAACATCTTCTTAACAGCGCTCTGGCAATCGTCAAAGTTCCCCTTAACACCTACTACAAAAGTGTTATTTCCCTTTTGGGTTACCATCTGACGCTCCTGGATACTGCTGACTCCTCCCTTTGGATAGAACACGATTATCCCCGTATTTTCAACATCCGCAAAGCCTGCAAGCGCAGCTTTTCCGGTATCTCCTGAAGTCGCAGTAAGAATTACCACTTTTTCATTTATCTTATTCTTCTTCATTGCCGTTGTAAGCAGATACGGCAGGATTGACAGCGCCATATCCTTAAAGGCGATCGTCTTCCCGTGAAAAAGTTCTAAGTAAAACCGGTCTGAGGTCTTTTTAAGCGGTGCTATAAGTTCATTATCAAATTTTGAGTCATAGGCATTGTCTATGCAGAACTTAAGCTCTTCATCGGTAAAATCATCGAGAAAAGCTTTCATGACAACAAATGCAATCTGGCGATAATCCATTTTGGATAAATCTTCAAGGCTTACTAAAAGCTGCGGAAAGCTTTCCGGTACAAACAATCCGCCGTCATCTGATAATCCCTTTATTATGGCTTCTGATGCCGAAAAGGCCGTCCTATCGCCTCTCGAACTGTAATAATTCATCAGTTCTCCTCCTTTTTATCGTCGCTCTCAGCATCTTTTTTGACGTCTTTTACTGCCTCGTTTGTACTCTCATCGGCATTTTCCGCATTCTTCGCATTTTCTGCATTCTTCGCATTTTCTGCATTTTCTGCATTCTCTGCACTTTCTGCATTTTCTGCATTCTCTGCTTCCTGCGCATCCTTGTTATCTTTTGCATCCCTTAATTTTTTACCGCAGATAATGGCTGTCACAATAATAATAAGGCTTATTAATACAAGAACCAAATAACTTAAAAATGTGTTAAAAAATAGAATCATAATATGACCTCCTCAATAATATCATCAATTAAATCATCACCAAGCGCCGCAGCTACTGCCAGTTTGTCACACCGCTCATTTTCCGGATGACCATCATGTCCCTTAACCCAGGTAAAAGAAACGTCATGGCCGTTTACGGCCTTTAATAACCGCTTCCACAAATCAACATTAAGTACGGGCTTTTTATCTGATTTTCTCCAGTTGTTCTTCTGCCAGTTGTCTATCCATTTGCTGTTAAAAGCTTCGGTAACATATTTGGAATCGGAAATAACCTCAACACTGCAGGGCTTATTGAGTGCTTCAAGACCGGTAATCACACCCCTTAGTTCCATCCTGTTATTGGTGGTCTTAATATACCCTTTGGAATATTCTCTTTCGTGAAGCTCACCCTTTGAATCAACGTACTGAAGTATTGTCCCATAGCCGCCCGGGCCATCCGGATTACCTCTTGCGCTTCCATCCGAATACAGCTTAACCCTCATCATTTGGTGCATATCCGCCTTGTAATCCTTTCAACATTAGCATATACGGTATCGGGATCAACACCGATATTATAATTGCCGTCTTCATATAAGATTTTTCCGTTAACCATGGTGAGCTTAACATTCTGCTTGCTTCCGCTGTATACAAGATTAACCGGAATATTATGAACAGGCTGCATATTCGGCTGATGCAGATCGATTACAATAAGATCCGCTGCCTTTCCCGGAGCTATGCTGGTACAATCCGTAAGGCCCATTGCAGCTGCACCGTTTGTCGTTGCCATTTTAATCACTTCAGTTGCCGGTACTGCAGCTGCGTCCTGCTCTCTTAATTTTCCAAGTCCTGTAGCCAAGAACATTTCCCTGAACATATCAAGACAATTGTTTGAGCTTGGTCCGTCAGTCCCAAGAGCTACGTTTATTCCCTCATCAAGATATCTTTGAAGCGGTGCAATACCGCTTGCAAGCTTTGTATTAGAGCCCGGATTTGATACCATGGATAAATTTCTCTTCTTAAATATTTCAAAATCATTATCACTCATCCATACACAATGATAACCGCCTCCGCCAAAATCATAAAGCCCCAGGCTGTCGAAAAACTCTGTCGGAGTCATCCCATAACGCGCAATGCAGTCTTTTACTTCGCTCTCCGTCTCGGAATTATGCGCATATACGGGAACCTTGTATTTGTGGACGAGTGCCGAAATATCCTGCAGCAGTTCCTTCGTACATGTATATTCCGCATGGAATCCAAGCATGAACGATGACAGGGGATATTTATTATTAAGTCTTAAAAATCTGTTTTCAAGTTCGCTAACCGACGGCCCGAATTTATTGATACCGCTTACCTGTACGGCACGATATCCCATATCGTTATAAGCTCTCGCGCCATCATCTGGCTCTAAGTACATATCAAAGCAGGCCGTAATTCCGCTGGTCAGATACTCCATAACACCGAGTTTAGTAAGCTCATATATGTCTTCTCCCGTCATCTTTGCTTCCACCGGGAAAATCATTGTCTCAAGCCATTCCTGCAATTTCATATCATCTGCATAGCTTCTTAAAGCCGTCATGGCCGTATGCGCATGGGCATTTTTAAAGCCCGGCATTATAAGATTTCCTTTTGCATCATATTCACGATCAAATTTAACAGCGCATTTATCTATTTCTTCACGGGATTTTGCCTTCCCGGCATAGGTTACCCTGCTGCCCTGAACCCAGAGCTCGCCGTCAAAGATTTCAAGATCTTTTTCCATTGTCATGATTTTTGCATTATAAAAACGTGTATTCATAAGAGCCTCTCCTGTTTTTGATTAAAGCAGATTTTCAGGTCCGAAACTATACGGCATTAGCTCGCATAATTTGTATTCCTTATAGTTCTTATCATCTCTTGCAACAATAACGATAAATTCCTCGGGATTGCAGAATTCGCGCATCACCTGCCGGCATATGCCGCAGGGGTAAGCATAATCATTTGGAATATCATCGCCATCATCCCCGCCTGCTATCGCTATAGCCTCAAAGGAAGTAACACCGCCGGAGACCGCCTTAAAAAAAGCAGTTCTCTCAGCACAATTTGTTGCTCCGTAGGTGGCATTCTCAATATTGCAGCCGGTAATAATATCACCGCTTTTTGTAAGAAGCGCCGCTCCTACAGAAAAATGTGAATACGGAGAATAAGAATATTTTCTTGCTTTAAGCGCTTCATTAATAAGTGCTGTCTTATCCATTTTCAAATAACCTCTTTTATAATGATATCAACACATCAGTAAATGCCGCAACGGCCGATATTACGGTACCACGTAGGATACTTCTGTGTTGATAAGTGAAAGTTCTTCACATGTTCCTATATTCGTCTCAGAATAAGGATCAATTATTCCATTAACAAGCTGGGAATAAATTGCATCATAATCCGAAAGCATAAAGCGGTTAAACTTCGACGCATCCATAGGAAGTCTTACTCCCGATTCTTTTGCTGAGAAAACAGTTGTCTCTCCTCCCGGGAAATTACCTGTATAATACGCGGTAAGGCCTTCATAAACCGCAGAATCAAGAGCTTTCATTGCCGAAGTTATAACAGTATCGGATTCAGTGTGCTGATCCACGTCAACGCCTATGATTTTCCCATTATGATTTTCTGCGGCGCGCATTACAGAACGACCCATTGAACCTCCGCAGGCAAAAATCACTTCTGTTCCGTTGTCATACCATGAAGCCGCAGTTGCTTCAACGGAATCATCCTCATAAAATGTATTGGCATATGTGTATCTTATGTAAACCGGCACGCCCATTTCTATCGATGCATAATCAGCTCCCTGAACGAAGCCATAACCATAACGGATAACCGCATCCTCGGGAATTCCGCCTATAAATGCAAGATTCGTATATCCGTCGCGAACTGCCGCATAGCCGGCAAGAAATCCTGCCTCATCCTCTTCAAACTGGACTGCCATTACGTTATCCGCTATAGTCTCTTCCGAGAAATCTTCATTATGGGGTATTCCGTCAAGAAGTATAAAATGTGTATCCGTAAATTTTTTCTGGGCTTCATAAACAGTTTCGCCAAACAGATATCCGGGGCACACAACAATCTGAGCGCCGTTTTCAACACCGGTTTTTATCTGCTCAAGATACGCCTCTACCGAAGTATCCTTAGGCTCATAATACTTTGCTATTTTACCTGTCTCGGATGTGTACTGTAATATTCCTTCCCAGGCTCCCTGATTAAAGGAACCGTCATTTATCGTACCCACATCGGTAATAAGAAGAATATCAACCTTATCCTCCGGTGCCACTTCTTTATCGCCGCAGCCGCAAATATTAAGCATCATACATGCGCAAATAAGAATTACGGCAATTCTTTTTATATTACCTCTAACCATATAAACCTCAAAAATAAATAATAGTGTTTTTAATCAGAAGCGTGTAATTGCCTCAGTAACAAGCTTTTTAAATAAAGGTGCCGCATTGTTGGCAGCCTCCTGTACTTCATCATGAGTAAGCGGATTATCGGTTATTCCGGCTGCTAAATTGCATACGCAGGAAATCGCGCATATTTTCATTCCCATGTGGTTAGCCGCAATTGCTTCAACTACCGTACTCATACCAACAGCATCCACACCAAGCTTAGACAAAAGCTGTATCTCTGCAGGAGATTCAAACGAAGGTCCCGTAAGCTGTGCATAAACACCCTGCTTAATATCTATTCCCAAATCCTTAGCACTGTCTGCGATCACATTCTGAAGTTCTTTATCATAAACAGTCGACATATCAGGAAAACGCGTACCGATTTCATCAATATTCGGACCTATAAGAGGGTTTGGAGCAAATATCGAAACATGGTCAGTAAGCATCATAAAATCACCGGCCTTAAAACTGCAGTTGATTCCGCCGGATGCATTCGTCAAAAACAAAATTTCAGCACCCATCATCCGCATAAGTCTTGCCGGAAGCACAACATCACTTATGGGATAGCCTTCATAATAATGTACTCTTCCCTGCATGCACACTACAGGTACCTTATTGACATAGCCGAAAATAAACTGTCCCTTATGCCCCGGAACCGTAGATACGGGGAATCCGTCAATCTCATTATAAGGGATTGATCCTGCAACCTCTATTCCGTTTGCATAGTCACCAAGCCCGGATCCCAGTACAAGTGCAACCTTAGGAGTAAAATCAATCTTTTCCTTTACACATTCATAGCACTTTAAAAGTTTTTCATAAACATCATTCATAATCTTCTCTCCTTTATATTTTATCTGATAAAATCAATGAGTTCGCTGATATATTCCTTAACCTTGTTATAATCAAACATTTCATAGGCATTTTTGATATCCAGTATAAACCGGTTAATATCCACACCGAAGTTCTTTTGGCTAAGATCATTTATTATTTCTTCACAGCGGCGCAGATTAATTGTGTTAATGGCATTTTGCATTTCAATAACATAATCAATCGAAATATCGATAACCTCACCCTCCTTTTCTGCACTGCCACTCATTGTGCCTTCAAACAGATTATTATCGATAAGATAGGTCTTGGCCCTGTCGAGAATCGTTTCGAAATGCATCAAAGTAGGCATCGTATGAGTATTTACAAATTCCCGGTTATTATCCCTTCCCGCAAACTCAAGATCCTTAAACATAAGCGAGATTCCCGCAGCGCCTATGCTTGCCGATGAGGATTTTAAAGCATGAACATCAATAACATATAAAGACAGATCGCTACTCTCAAGTTCCTCAGGAATGATTTTAAGTTTGCTGCAGCCTTCTCTGTAATATGCATTAAGAACAGCTGCATAAGCTTCGGCAGAACCACCGATATTTTCAATGCCTTTGGAAAATTCTATTACTTCAGGATCAGGTCTTTCTTCTAAAGGCGCAGGCTTTGCAGCAGCATCCCCGGCTTCTGCCGCATTCTCCGCAAGTTCATGCGGCAGATATCTTCTAAGGGATCTTTCAAGATAATGCTGCCGTACGGGCTTTGCAAGATAATCCTGAAAGCCCTCTGCCTTAAGGCGTCTTTCAACTTCGGGGCCAAAATCCGCCGTTGCACAGATAATCGGAGCTTTATTATTACTGTTCGTAATGGATCTTATCCTCTGAAGCAGCTCGACTCCATCAACATCCGGCATAAACTGATCCAGAATAATAAGATGATACGATGTCTTATTAACGAATTCCATTGCCTGCTCTGCATTTTGTGCAGTATCGGGAATTATCTGGAATGTTTTTAAAATCCCCTTTAATACCTTTAAGTTAACAAGCGAATCATCCACAGCAAGAATCTTAGCCTTAGGGAATATGATTGATTCGGATTTCATGGCAAGTTTAAACTTTTCCTCATCCCATATTCCATTAAGAACATCGGATACATTAAGGCATGACAGCGGATAATACATCAATTTGCACTTTCCAAAATCGGAAAAAATTCTTGTTCGTACCGAAGCCACATATGTATACTCTTCGCATTCAAGGGACTCTATTATCGCCTTTAATATATCATAAGAAGCCTCAGAAATAAAAATATGTGAAAACTTAACATCCTCTATTGCCTTCTTAAAAGCATTTGGTCCGAATACATATTTAGGTGTCAGTTTGAATCCTTCAAGCGACTCCTGCCATATCTTCTGTTCCATTTTATTCTCAGCATAAATAAGAACATTATATTTCCCTGACGGTTCAAGATAAACCATGCTGTGGTCATCGAGAACGTAATTTACAAATGTAAAATTAATGGCCGTACCTACACCTTCAACGCTGTCGACTGAAAGTGTACCACCCATCTTTTCAAGGATTTCCTTGCAGATTGACAACTCAAGCCCCATTCCCTTATAATCGCTTCGCTGTCTCGAATCATATCTTGTATAGGCTGAAAGCATTGCTTCAATTTCTTTTTCAGATAATCCCAATCCGGATTCCGAAATACGGCACTTAAACATTATTGAATTGTCGGAGGGATTTTTCACGGTATTGACTTCTAAGGTCACCCTGCTGTCGAACAGTTTATGGACGCTCGAAAAAAGCAGATACATAAATACCTGTCTTATGCGAACATCATCACCGAATAATATTACCGGAATCGTTGGGTCTATTCGCGTGTAAATTTTTGTCTCTTCCTCCGTATATGCATTTGCAACACTTTCGATTACACCTGTAATAAGCGCTTTAAAACTATAGCGCTGCTCATGCAACTCCATTTTATCGGAGTCAAGTTTCGAGAATTCCAATATATTGTTGATTATCTTAAGAAGTTCCGCCGAAGAGCCTCTTATCTGCTCAGCAAGTTCCTTTGCAACAGGATTAAGATCTTCACGCAGTATTATTTCGTTCATACCCACAATCGCATTCATGGGCGTTCTTATCTCGTGCGTCATATTCGCAAGGAATCTTGATTTATTAACCCTTGCTTCCTCTATGAGTGAATTTGATTTTGTAACCTTGTTATGAGTTTTTTCATATATTGATGTCTGATACAAAATTACAAACATCGGTATACTTGCAGCAAGTACAAAGCCCAAAATCAGTCCGTTTTTATCCAAAATCTGATTTCTGTAATAATAAAGCTGCGCCCATTGATCAGCGGTAAATATGAATATATAAGAATAAAATGCAAGTTCTGCCATAAAAATAACATAGCAAAAACGGCTTCTTATCAAAAAGAAGGTTAATATAATACCGACTAAGAAGAATAATGACGCCCCACTAAAAACGTCACCTGTCGCCAGATAAAGAATCGCCGATGTGAGAAAATTAGTGACTAAAACAATTACATATGAGAAAAATTTATACATCTCAAAGCGAACGGCAAGGTAAGCAATAAGCATCCACATAACAGAGGTAAGCAGGCCAAACACTTTTATTGCCGGTGGAAAATCACCTGCAACGTAAGCAGCAAACATAACCAGTGTAACAGGAACCCCGTACAATATGCAAAGTACAAAATTCTTGGCTTCAAGCTCGACTGTATCGCTTGAGATAAAATCCAAGTCTCTATGAAATTTGTCTGCAATCCGCTGTTTTACATTACTCATAGTCATTCTTGTATAGCACAAGCTCCTTAGGAAGAAAAGCACGCAGTGATTTTTCGATCTTATCGACTGCTATCGGCTTCGCGATAAAATCATTAAAGCCCGATTCAATAAACATCTCCCTTGCACCGCTTACAACATTTGCCGTAAGTGCCACAATAGGCATATCCTTATAAATCGGATTCGGAAGTTTTCTGATACAGTTAAGGGTATCTATACCGTTCATTTCAGGCATCATATAATCAAGGAAAATCATATCAACATTGTTTTCTTCAAGAAGCCGTAAGCACTCTCTTCCGCTTGATGCGGTAATCACGTTGGCTTCATATTTTCTAAGCAGTGCACTTGCAACATTGAGATTTGTGAAGTTATCGTCAACAACCATTATCGTACAGGAAGGAATCGAAAATCCGCCTTTGCTTATTGTTCTGCGGACATAGGTACTGTCCGTATGATTAAGAGCCGCTGCCATATTTATCGCATGAACCGGCCTTATTACAATAGTTGCAAAGCTTGCTGATTCTACATAATCCGCTATTCCGGCACTTACAATAATTTCTTCCTTGCCTACGCGGCTTTTTAAAAATTCTCCGTACTCATCAATTTTCTCAAAAGGGATAAAAATATGAGTATAATCATCCATTTCAAGCTTTGCCTTAAGGATTTCCTGACTGTCTGCAAAGCCGTAGGAAACCTTAAGCGCGTTAAATATTTTTTTATACTGTTTAACATGATCTGCATCGGTATCAACGCATATTATCCTGCTGTCCTCATTTACAATATCCGGAATCAGCCTTTCGCTGTTATCGCAAAGCTGCGGAACCGTAAATTTAAAAGAGGATCCAACTCCATACTCGCTTTCAACCGATATATCACCCTTCATTTCGGTCACAATGTCCTTGCATATTTTAAGTCCTAAACCGGTACCCTCAATCCTGTTTACGGCATCATTGTCTTTGTCAAGTCTTATATAGCTCTCAAATAAATCAGGAATAGCTTCTTTCTTTATTCCGATTCCTGTATCTGTGATAACAACTATAAGATTAATTGCATTATCATATTCCGCAGTTTCGTCCTTTGTAGAACTGATTGACAGCAAAATATGTCCCTCTTTTGTATACTTGATCGCATTATTTAAAATATTTATAAATATCTGCCGCAGCTTTGATGCATCCCCATACATATATCGCGGTATATTTCCATCAATGTCTATATAAAACTCCAGCTGGCTTTCCATAAGACGCACGGCGATCATATTTATGATTTCCATAATAAGTTCAAGAAAATCATAGCGCATCTTATAAATTACCAATTCATGACTTTCCGCCTTGGACAGATCCATGAGCTCATCAGTTATTGACAAAAGCGCATTGCAGGAATTAAGGATATTATAGACATTGTCCCTTACGTGATTATCAATATCCTGGTCAAGCAAAAGATCTACATTTCCAACAATGGCATTCATCGGAGTCCTTATTTCGTGTGACATATTGATAAGAAACATATCCTTGGCAATATAGGCATCCATGGCATTAGCCTGAAGCTGCTCCGCAAAATCATGTTCCTTAATATATACAAGAAAGCGAAATCTTACTGCCGCACCGGAGCATATTCCGCAAAGCACTAACGCTATTATCGCGGCATATACCATTTTACGCCTGTCATAAGCCGACAGACCGGCAAAATCCGACAGCATTCTGCTCTGATTTGCAGCGAGCAGACAAATATAAAAAATCGTCTCGCTTATTCCCAATATAAGTGCTTTTTTTCTGTCAAGCAAAAGAATAGTGTATAAAAGGCCGAACAAAAAATAAATGGGAATGACACAGGTGTATCTGTTATAAGAAATGAAAATATACGGCAAATAGAAAAAATTAAAGAAAATCGACATAAAAATAACGCACAAGGTAATTCTGCCTGTGCGGTTAGCCTCTACCATGGTCAGGAAGAATACTAGCGCCGTGCCGAATGTAATATACATTACAACCGGATAATCAAAAAAATTATCCACCACAATACAGACGATCAGCATGCCTATCGTCACGACAAAATGCACCACGTTGAAAATCTTCAGCGAGATGCTCATATTGTCCATATTAAAATGATTTTGCATCCATTCTTTCATATAAGATTCCGTCAGTTAAAACGTATATTGCCGATCTGCCGCTCAATGTTAACAAAAGCATCAACAAGCTCGGGGTCAAAATGCGTGCCGCTCCAGAAGCGTATCCTGTTAATGGCCTCAGCATGAGTAAGCGGCTCACTGCCGTCATTTACCGTGCGAAAATCATCATAGCTGTTAACTATGGCTAAAATACGTGCCTCTATTGGTATATTTGTCGTCATAAGCTTATCCGGATACCCTTTGCCATCCCATCTTTCATGATGGCTCCTGCACATGTTATATGAATATAAAAGAAATGAGTTCGAAGAAACAACACCCATAACCTTTTTAATTGCTTCTGCGCCGAGAATTGTGTGGGCTCTGTTGAATTCTTTTTCCTGTAAAGATAAATCACCCATATCGGCAAGGCATCTGTCTGTAAGACATATCTTACCTATATCATGCATTTTTGAAGCAAATTTGAGTATTTCGGCATCCTGTTCGTCTATATTAAACTGCCTGCTTTCTATAAGCGAGTCAAGAAAAACCGACATGTATTTTTCCACACGCTTGCAATGTTCGGCAATAAGGAACGACCTGTTCGACATGAGCGTCGTGAACATATCTACAATCGTATATTCGAGCTCGACAACGTTATGTATCTTTTCATTAAGAGCATCGGATAAGGTTCTGTTAATTCTCTTAAGATGCTGTGTCTCCTCAACAAACTGGATATGTACATCAACACGTTTTCTTAAAAGTGTGGCAGTAAAAGGCTTCTTAATATAATCGACCGCTCCTAAAGAATAACCTTCTATCTCCGTTGTTGTATCTTCCTGGGCCGTAAGGAAAACAACGGGAATATTCATGAGTTTTTCATGAGTCTTCATCTCCGAAATAACATAGAAGCCGTTAATATCCGGCATATCAACATCAAGAAGAACTATATCCGGCGGATCAGGCATGTCTTTTAAGAATTCAAGAGCCATCTGGCCGGAAGATACAGGCACTATTTCATACGATTCTTCCAATGCTTTTTTGGCCATGATGAGGTTTGTCATATTGTCATCGACTATCATTACTTTATGCATAACAGTTTCCTCGTGTAATACCGATACCGATATCCTTCTACTTAGACCGCATAAGGTACTTCATACCTTCTTTCAGCCCATCTACGGTAAGGCGATACATCTGAAAAGTTTCCTTAACGGCCGTTTCCGCCTCTCTCCAAGGTGCATTACCCGGTGCCATTTTAGGGTTGAGCCATATAACCCGCTTAAAATGCTTCTTAAGCAGATTAAGCCATTCCATACCCGATAAGCCGTCATTAGGCCCCCTGTAATTACCTGTGACTGAATATAATTCCTCCGGCGCCATTGCGGCATCCCCGACGATTATCACTTTATAATTACTGTCAAGATTATTAAGCACCCACTCCGTCTTAACCCAGTCACCGAATTCGCATTCCGGAGTATTATACAAATGCGAATAGATACAGTTATGAAAAAAATAAGTCTTAATATCCTTAAAGTGGTTGGATTTATTCACTGAATGAAAAAGCTCATTTAAAAGATTCGTATACGGAATCATCGTGCCGCCGGAATCCATAAGCAGTAAAAGCTTTACCGTATTCTTGCGCGGCCTGTCCATAACTATGCTTAAGCATCCGCCGTTGCTGCAGGTCTTGTTTATGGTTTCATCAATACTGAGTTCGGTCTTCGGAATATCGAGTTTTGAAGAAAACTGTCTTAAAGACCTAAGCGCAACCTGAAACTGACGGTTATCAAGAACGCGGTCATTTCTAAAATCACGATATTTGCGTTCTCCTATAACCTGAAAGGCCGACTGATAGCCTGTTGTGCCTCCGATTCTGACGCCGCCCATATGACCACCCAAATTACCGAAGGAAGAATTCCCCATTGTGCCTATCCACTGATTGCCGCCCTGATGTTCTGAATCCTGCTCCTTCTGCCTCTCGCGAAATTTAGCAAGAATATCTTCCTTATCAACTATTGAATTGGCTTCACCTTCGATTAATGCCTTGTTTTTTTCGAGTTCCCTGGCATATTCGGCAAACTTCGGATCTTCCAGCCAGCGGCGCATCTGCTCGCTTATATCATCATATTCGCCCTTTATCCCTTTAAAATAATCATCGAATATCGTGTCAAATTTATCGAATTCATACTCCGATTTAACAAGAATCATTCGCGATATATAATAAAATTCAGTGAAACTGCTTTTTGCAAGACCTTTATCAAGTGCCTCAATAAGCGATAACCATTCGCTTAAGGACACATCCATTCCCTTTTCTCTCAGAAAATAAAAGAAATCAGTAAACATTCTCTCCTACATATGGCTCACGGTCTGTAAGTCTTCATCTTTTTTAACAACAGTTCCTATAAACGGAAGCTCCGCCTTGATCCTGTCTGCGCTTATTCCGCCAAGCTGCAGTGCATTTATCCAGTCGATAAGTTCTGACGTGCTTGGCTTTTTCTTAATCTCCCTGGCAGATCTTATCTCATAAAAAACATCCATCGCATTTTTAAGAATGTTCTCATCCACCTTATCAAAATGCGTGCGGACAATTTCTTCCATAAGATCTCTGTCCGGAAAAGCAATATAATGGAAAATGCATCTTCGCAAAAACGCATCCGGAAGTTCCTTTTCGGCATTTGACGTAATAATAACAATCGGACGCTGCTTTGCCTTTATCGTTTCCTTCGTTTCATGAATATAAAATTCCATCTGATCAAGTTCCCATAAAAGATCATTTGGAAATTCAATATCAGCCTTATCTATCTCATCAATCAGCAAAACGACCTGCTCCTCAGCCGTAAATGCTTCACCTAACTTGCCGAGTTTAATATAATGTGCTATGTCATCAACACCCTCTTCGCCGAACTGGCCATCATATAATCTCTGTATCGTATCGTACATATAAAGTCCGTCCTGGGCTTTTGTCGTTGACTTAATGTTCCATGTTATAAGCGGCTTTGAAAGTGATTTTGCTATCGCATTTGCAAGCATTGTTTTGCCTGTTCCGGGCTCTCCCTTAATAAGCAGCGGTTTCTGTAAAGCCCTTGCCACATTTACCGCACTCATGAGTTCTTCGGATGCAATATATGTATCTGTACTTTTAAATCCATTAGTATTAATATCCATTATCATCTGTACCTTTCGCAGCTGTCATGACCATTTAAGAGAAGCGTATTCCATTTTCCTCTCACGATGCATAAGCATGACCACGCCGTCTTTAGCTTCCATTCCGTCAAATAAAATCCTGTTCACAACCTCTATGATAGGGACTTCAACATCAGCTTTTTTCGCAAGACTAAGCGCAGCCTTCGCAGAATAAACCCCCTCCACGATCATGTGAACTTCATCCATGGCCTCCTGCATCGATTTGCCCTGGCCCATAAGAATACCGGCACGTCTGTTTCTGGAATGCATGCTGGCACAGGTGACAACAAGATCACCTATCCCCGTAAGTCCGGCAAAGGTCTCTGCCTTACCTCCCATCGCTACTCCCAGTCTGCTTATTTCCGAAATACCTCTTGTGATCAGAGCCGCCTTGGTATTATCACCATACCCCAGTCCGTCTGCGATTCCTGCCGCAAGAGCCACTACGTTTTTTAGTGCACCTCCGAGTTCTATCCCCAGCACGTCAGGGCTCACATACACCCTGAAATCCTTGTTCATGAACATATTCTGGACATATTCGGCAGTTTCTCTGTCTGCCGCTCCTACAACACATGTTGTGGGAATGCCTCTTCCAACCTCTTCTGCGTGCGACGGACCTGACAGCACTGCAACCTTAGTATCCGGAATTTCTTCCTCTATTACTTTCGATAAAGTCATAAGCGAAGTTTCTTCTATACCCTTCGCAACATTTACTATAATCTGGTTCTTATCAACAAGTGCGGCCATTAAATGAGCAGTGGAACGTGTGTAAGGCGAAGGTACTGCAAGGACCAGCATTTCCTTATCGTATACTGCCTCTTTTAAATCAGCTGTGAAAATCATGTCCTCCGGAAGCTTAACTCCCGGAAGTTTTTCCAGATGCTCATGATTTTTCTTAAGCATCTCGATTTCCGACTCCATTATTGACCATAAAGTAACATTGTGACCGTTTTTACTGAGCACAACAGACAAGGCCGTCCCCCAGCTGCCTGCGCCCAAAACACCGACATTAGCCATAATAATCTCCTTACATTGGGTTGAGTTTATCCTCGCTGACAGGTTCCTCACCCTTATATTTATTATTTACATCAACTTCCGGACGACTCTTAAAATAAGTCTTGCGTTCGCATCCTGCAAGCAGACGTTTTATGTTCTCTTTATGCCTTATAAAGGCAAGGGCCGTAAGAATAAACAGAATAATATAATATTCCGTAAGGTACTGTGCGTTTTTCTCTGCCGGAAAGTCAAGCCCGCCGCTAAGGCCTATTATCAGCATCTCAATAACCAGACCCACATACAATAAGAGTGAGCCCAGGGAAACATAATGCGTTGCGAAAAACACTCCGAAAAATGTTATTATTCCAAGCAGTGTGAGCACCCAGCCAAAGGGAAGCTGCCAGATAAAGGATATTATAAAGCCTCCTGTTGAAGCAATCCCCTTTCCGCCCTTAAATCCCATATAGAACGGATAATTATGACCTAAAATAACACCAAAGGCCGTGTATATAAGAAGTATGGGAAGGATATCCGGATATGCGTCTGCAAAAAGCGCCTTTGCAGCAAGTACCGCGGCAATACACTTAAGCGCATCAAAGGCAAATACTATAATGGCATATCTAAACCCTAAGGTGCGAAGAACATTGGTAGAACCCGAATTACCGCTTCCATGCTTACGGATATCTATTCCTTTAATCTTACCTACGATAAATCCCGTCTGAATAAGACCAAAGGCATATCCCAATAATAAACACACTAATCTGATCATTGCTTCTCCCCACGCTCCCGTATTATAAATTTAAGCGGAGTCCCCTTAAATCCGAATGTCTGACGGATCTGGTTCTCTATATACCTTGTATATGAAAAATGCATCAGCTGAGTATCATTGACAAAAATAACAAATGTAGGCGGTTTTACGGCAACCTGCGTAATATAAAAGAGTTTCAGACGCTTTCCCTTATCAGAAGGCGGCTGCTGCAAAGCAACGGCCTCCGTCATGATCTCATTTAAAACGCCTGTTGCAATACGCATGGAGTGATTTTCTATTACAGCATCTATCGTGTCAAACAATTTATTAAGCCTCTGACCTGATTTGGCTGATATGAAAATTATCTCCGCATAGGGCATGAAAGACAAAATATTTCGAATATCCTTTTCAAACTTAAGGGTTGTTTTATCGTCCTTCTCAATGGCGTCCCACTTATTAACGGCTACGATGACAGCTTTTCCCGCATCATGAGCTATCCCCGCAATTTTGGCATCCTGCTCGGTAATTCCGCTTACTGCATCAATGACAAGAACCGTGACATCAGAGCGTTCTATGGCGGCAACGGTTCTTACAACCATGTAATGCTCTAAATCCTCTTTGACATTCTTTTTGCGGCGCAGTCCCGCTGTATCAATAAATACGTAATCTTTGCCGTTTCTCGTTATCTGCGTATCAATTGCATCCCTGGTAGTACCCGCAATATCAGAGACAATCACCCTGTCATTGCCCATAAGTTTATTGATAATGGATGATTTTCCAACGTTGGGCTTACCGACTATTGCAACCCTTGGCCGTGTATCCTCTGTTTCGTCCTCTGTCCTTTGAGGAAAATAAGAAATAACCCGGTCGAGAAGCTCTCCGAGCCCCATTCTGTTGGCGGCCGAAATCGAAACCGGTTCGCCTATACCCAGGTTATAAAATTCATATACGTCATTACCGTACTTCTTAACATCGTCAACCTTATTGACACACAAAATAACAGGCTTTTTACACCTGCGAAGCATATCGGCAACCTTTGCGTCAGAATCGGTAAGACCCTGTTTGACGTCAACAATAAAAACGATGACATCTGCCGTATCCATCGCCACCTGGGCCTGTTCCCTCATCTGTGAAAGAATTATATCATTACTATCCGGTTCTATTCCTCCGGTGTCAATCAGTGTAAAATACCGGTCAAGCCAGTTAACCTCGGCATATATCCTGTCTCTTGTTACGCCGGGCGTGTCCTTTACTATGCTGATTCTCGAGCCGGCCAGCACATTAAACAAAGAACTTTTACCGACATTCGGCCGACCTACAATTGCCACAATAGGCTTACTCATGGGTCAATCTCCCATCATCTCATTTACTAAACTCTGTCCGTTTGATTTTACAATATAGGTTTTTACTTGTAAAGCGTTTTCAAGGTCTGCAACCGTTACGTCATCTAAGAAAACAGCCTCCCCTGCCCTAAGCATGCATTCAGGGATAAGAAGCCCCTCTCCAAGGTTTAGCCCCTTAAGCTGGGCAATGATATCCTGCCCTGTTATAAGTCCCGCAACAGTAATGCTCTCCCCAAAAAAATCATTTCGGATAGGATAGACTTCTATCCTGCGTTTTGGGAATAATGCCTCTGTTTTTGTGGCAATGTCTTTTATAAAAGGATATGCAAGGTGTCCCGTTACCGAACTTATTACCCCTTCATACTTTAATGGGTCAATTATTTTGTTCGCAATGTCGTCCTCTATCTCCTTTAGGCGCTCTCCCGCCTCATCATCAAGCAGTCTTAACATCCCAACTCCGTTTTCAAGCTGCAGATATCCGTCATACGTCGTAGCAGACGGAAGCGGAAGGCCGGCTAACAGATAGAACTCATCTGATGCATGTACAAAATGATATTCGCTTATATTTCGCGCTTTTTTTTGGAATTCCTCAATAATTGCGATCACGTCTTTGGCATCCCGGCAGTCAAAGGCTTCTAAGGGATAAAGGCCCTCCCTGTATTTGGTAAGTCCTACCGGAACAACCGATACGCTCTGAAGCACAGGAACATATTTAATAAGATCATTTAGCGTTCGGCGCAGGGCGTCACCGTCGTTTATCCCCTTACATAATACAATCTGACCATTCATGGTAATGCCCGCTTCAAAAAGCCTTTCGGCTTTTTTTAATGCTTCTCCCGCAAACCTGTTGCCTGTCATCATACAGCGCAGCTTAGGATCAGTTGTCTGAAAGGAAATATTGATCGGGGATAATCTGTAGCGGATGATCCTGTCAATATCGTGGTCACTCATGTTAGTTAAAGTAACGTAATTCCCCTGCAGAAAAGAAAGCCTTAAATCATCATCCTTAAAATAAAGTGTATCCCTCATTCCCTCCGGCATTTGATCTATGAAGCAGAAAATGCAGCTGTTGCAGCATCTTTTGTATTCATCCATAAGTCCGCTTGAAAACTCAAGTCCCAAATCCTCATCATAATCCTTCTCTATTTCAAGCAGCCATTCATCACCGTCTTTTTTTTCGATAAGCACTTCGAGATAGTCATCCTGCACAAGAAATCTGTAATCAAAAATATCTTCTATCGTGCAATTATTAATCGACAAAAGCGCATCGCCCTTCTTAATACCCATCTCCTGTGCGATGGAACCCTCTATGACCTTTTCAATAATATGTTTTTCATTCATGTAAATTTCCTCAGCTGTTTGCGCAGGCATTATCTGCGTAAAAATAAGGAGGCATGGCGTTACGACCTCCCATTCATAACTCCATGCCCTCTTAAATTAAGATGCCCAAATCATCGGCTTGTACTGCCAAAGCCTCCGTTTCGCAATGCATCCTGGTTATCATCCTCAGTGATACCGAACGGAACAAAAATCCCCTGCATAAAACCTTCCTGCTGCTTAATGCTCACTGTTTTATTCTCATTCGTATCATTTGTTATCTTGGCAAAAATATGTCCTTCGTTATCGGAGCCGTAATAATCGCTGTCTATAATACCCACCGTGTTGTTAAGCTGCAGTCTGTATTTAAAGCCCAGCCCGCTCCTCGGGAAGCACATAAGCACCCAGCCGTTCTCCATCCTGCATCTTATTCCTGTCGGAATTTTGACTGTCTGTCCCGGCAGCAATGTTATATCACAGGGTGCAAAGAAATCATAGCCGGCAGAGCCTGCCGTAGCTCTAAGCGGAAGCTTAAGACTCTCGTATGCTGCGCCAGCCGACTCAGTATCGCTTTTAAAGCAATCGATATAATCAGCTGTAAAACGCTCCTTTGATACTTTTTCAAATGCAGCTATCCTTTGCATATACAAACCTCCCAAGGAACAGATTCAATAATATGATTACGTATCGCATCCGCAATTCATTTCTGCCTGCTCGCCGGTGCCGTCATAGTAGTCGGGGCAGTGAATTACAGGAATGATTGGGGTTGAAGAAGCGAGAGTCTTCGCTACGCTGATAACACGTTGATTCGTGCTCCCCTTCCAGCGCAGCTTAACATCCCGCTCTTCTATATGAAATTCCCCATCGACCAATACGTCAATAAGCTTCATTAAAGGATCCTCATAAAGATTCTCCCATACATCTCCCGTATACATCCAGATCGTCTTATCCGGGAACTTCTCTTTTATCTCACCGGCCAGCTCCTTGATTGTCATGCGGTTATCACAGTGAAGGGGATCACCTCCGCTGAAGGTAATACCGCTTATATAATCCTTCGACAATTCATAAAACAGTTCTTCTTTGGCCGCCTCATCAAAAGGGAGCCCGCCGTTTGGATCCCAGGTTATCGGGTTCTGACATCCTTCGCAGCAATGAGAGCATCCGGAAACCCACAGAACAACACGCAGACCATCGCCGTTAAGCATGTCGTCCTTGGTAATATTGTGATACCTCATGATTACATACTCTTCCTTTCCGCAATTTCAGCCATCTTCGCATCATTAAGACGAGTATCTCCATGAACTCTCGAATAGGATAAATAGCCATTCATTCTGTCGATTTTGGTAAGGTTTGTACTCCCGCACTTAGGGCACACATCCATCTCAAGTTCCTGATGACCGCAGTCATCGCAATATGCCAATGACAGATTAACGCCTTCATAAAGTCCCATATCCATTGCACGCCGGATAAGAGTCTTAATTGCTTCGAGATTATAATCAATTGGATATCTTACATATTGTATCTTACCGCCGTTTGAAAGTTCCCAGAATCTGTATTCCAGATCCTGCTTCTCTATAGGTGTAATATCTTCTGTTACATGGCAGTGGAAACTGTTTGACACATATTCCCTGTCTGATACGTTCTCTACAATTCCGTATTTTTTACGGAACTGCTGAACCTGCAGACCGCAAAGATTCTCAGCCGGTGTTCCGTAAATAGCATACAGATGCCCGTCCTCTTCCTTAAATTCATTGACTTTCTTATTGATATATTCAAGGACCTCTATTGCGAACTGTCCGTCCTCTGCTAAGGATTTACCGTTATAAAGCTCCTGCAGTTCATTAAAAGCCGTAATTCCGAAAGATGCCGTAGCCGCCTTAAGAAGCGGTTTGATTTTATCCGTCAGTTTAAGATGACCGCCCAAAAATCCGCCTTCACAATATGCAAGAGGATTTGTTGAGGCACGCATCTCACCAAGATACGCATAAGTCCTTTTATGAAGTCCCCTTATAAGATTCAGATAGTAATCAAGAACCTCGTAAAAGTCACGGCTCTCCTGTCTTGATTTAGCCAAAATCATGGGAAGGTGGAGTGATACGGCTCCGACATTAAACCTTCCGACAAAAACAGGCTTATCTTCATCATCAGCAGGATACATGCCGCCTCTTTCATACCAGGGCGAAAGGAAGGCTCTGCAGCCCATAGGACTGATTATCCTGCCATACTGCTTGTACATCGATGCAATATATCCTTTTCCGGTTAAGGACAGCCAGTCAGGATACATAGTCTTTGATGAGCATCTGACGCCTGCTTCGAAAACATCTTCAAGCTCGCCACCCGGTCCGTGAAGATTCTCATCATATAAAAATACGATTTTGGGGAAGAGTACCGGCTTTTTGCATTCCTTTTTGCCCTGACCTACCCGTCTTACATCAAGCATCGTGATTGTCGCCATCTTAGCAAACCTTCCGGTTCCGGTTCCGGCCGTAACTGTTATAAAAGGATAATCCCCGCGGGAAGATGCAACTGTATTGAACTTATACTCCCAGCCCTGGAAGCCCTGCTCAAAATCACGATGTATATCTTTTATGGCTTCTTCTTCTGCCCGCATGCTGTCAATTCCAAGTGCTTCGTATTTTGCAATATATTTCTTATACGATTTCTCGGCGTAAGGCTCTAATATAAGATCAACCGAAGGCACTGTAAATCCGCCATATTGCTGGCTTGCTGCTGAGAGCACTATATCACCGATCACATCAAATGCGACATCCAGCGTCTTAGGCTCGTTATACCAGATATTTCCCATCTCAAAGCCGCCGGATAACACATTTTGAACATCAAAAAGACAGCAATTCATCGTGTCTCTTCGCGCTGACATATCGTGAACATAGATGTAACCATCCCTGCAGGCCTGAATCTCCTCTGTTGTCATGAAAAATTTCTGATAAAGTTCTTTATTGAGCTGATTGAATATAAGGCTGCGCTTTGTTGAAACAAGTGCACTGTCGGTATTTGCATTCTCCTTGTCGCCAACATACATGATCGACTGGCTCTTTTTATAGACATCATCCAGCATTCTGACAAAGTCCTGCTTATAATTACGGTAGTCCCTGTAGCTCTTTGCAACAATGGGCTTAACCTCTTCAAGAACCGTCTCCACTATATTATGCATGACCGGAATGGGGACCTCATCCGCCGAAAGCTCTTCTACCCTTTCGACAACCCTCCTGCAGATAAACTCTTTTTCATTATCCGAAAATTCAGTCAATGCCCTATAAGCAGACTTACCCACTGCATCAATGACCTTCTGGACGTTAAAATCCTCCCTTGTGCCGTCCTTCTTTACCATTTTTATCGGACGCGACGGTTTATATTTAATTGAATAGGACTGCTCTTTATCGGTAGCTTCATCCTTATAAAGCATTTCAACTGACATGATAAATTCTCCATTCTTTCGGACATTTTAGGCGACGCAAACAGCGTCAGGATCCGCCGGCGTATTTACAGCAAAATACGCCCATAAGGCGTTTTTCTTGACTACATATTGTGTCCACATAAAAATTTAGCACCTACACCTTGTAGATGTCAATGGATATTATTATGTTTGATATGTTATTTAATTTTTTTAAGAACAATGTTTTTATATTTCGCCTTATAAAGCCTATTTGTTTTGCAATTACACAACCCCTTGTGTTATAGTGTTTACGCAGATACAAATGATCAGGTCATATCCGGCCTGCAGACCCATAACAGTAAGGAGTACTCATGCCATTACCCGGTGCCTTTAAAGCAACTCTAAAAAACGGAAAAACCTATTACAGAAGTTCAATAACCTATCGCAACAGGCATATAAGCCTCGGGAGTTACTCAACGGAAGAAATGGCTCACAATGCTTATCTTGTTGCCAAAGAGCTGATTGCAAATCCGCAGCTGACTCTTGATTCCTACAGGACAGATACCAATCTTGATTTTGATAAATATGTTTCAATTGTCAATTTCAGAGATAACGGTGTCTATTTTAAAAACCCCATTTTTCTTGAGAAATCATATTTTATGTACTATCTTACGCCTGCTATAGTTTTTAAATTCGATATTGACGATCTGTTTTATTATGCGAGCCATAAAATAAGCAAGCGCGGCAATCATTTGTTTGTTGCCGATTACGGCATGCAGGTTAATCTGACATCGCGCTATGGAATCCGCGCATTTGCCGTTCCGGGACGTGATTACAGATTTATAAACGGCGACAGGTACGATTTCAGATATGATAATATAGAAATAATCAACCGTTTTAACGGTGTTCATAAGGTAACACGCGGTGTTTATACCAAATACCTGGCCAAGATACTCGTAAACGGTCTGTATACAATAGGCACCTATGACACAGAGGAAGAAGCCGCCATCGCCTACAACAAGGCTGCCGATATAATAAAAAAAGCTCTTCCGAAGAAGAACTTCCGTCCTAATTATATCGAAACAATGTCCCCTAAAGATTATGCAACCATATATATAAAGATTCCCATATCCGACAGAATATATGCCGATTTCACATGAGTTTGGACTGTTTGGATTGTTATAACCCCCGTATATCAATTTTCCATATGCGGCCCTGTGAATAAAAAATCTCCGGAATCCCGGAGAATTTTTATTCGATCTTTATTTATAAAATGAATGCGAATTATATCTGAATAAATAGGTCTTATCGCCCCAAACCTTACATGTGCTCTTCTGGAAATACAATGCACCGTCCGAATAATCCTCACCGTTTAAAGCTCTCATAGCAGCTTCCTTTGTCAGATTATCAGGATGAGCAACGTAATAACTCTTCGTGGTAACCGGATCAAACTGCCCCGGTGAAGTGATAACTTCTTCAATAGTGTCCGGAAAAACATCACAGGATAAACGGTTAAGCACCACATTGGCTACAAGTATTCTTCCCTTTAAGTCTTCACTGTCCGCCTCGCACTGGATTATTGCACACAACGCCTCAAAATCATCAAGGGATATCGCAGTTCCATCATCTAAGGAGATATCCGTAGTCTCTTCCACATTTACGCTGACCGAGTCGGATGATGAATTATCTTCGGTATCAGGAGCCGACTCATCAGAATCATATGTTCCGAGCATTGAGCCGTAATTCATCTGATTGTGCACAACCTCTATTGAATTTTCTTTTGCATTTACTACATTTCCGCTTAGCATAAGTACTCTGTCAATAGGATTAACAAAGAAACTGATGCAAAGAAGAACCGCGCCGCCAATCACGCTTATGCACCAAAGATGTGTATCAATTGACAACACCTTCAGAAAACTCAAGACGCGGTTAAACGTTCTCTTCATAATGTCCTCCTGCGTACATATTGACCGTGTAGGTCAAACTCCCCCATTTCATACGCATGAAATATTGTATCACATTGTAGATTAAAATGTTACAAAAATATTACGTTTCTATTTTTTCAACAATTTAATCATTAAAATTCCATCTATTTTTATGAATAATCCACAAATTTTATTGTTTATTTTTCGCTGTAGTCAATGAACGAAATATCAAAGTTGACTGTTCCTTCTATTCCATCCACCGTTCCGGAATCATTGTATTGCCACATTGTAAAACTATATGGATAATCTGTCGGGATATTCATATCTGAAAGCCATATATCATAATTTTCGAGTTCCTTAAGATCAAGATTCTTTATAAGCATACTTCTGTCCGCATATATTATAGGATTATAGCCATACTGTCTGACCGTATCACAGAAGGCTTTCACGAATTCGGTTCGCTCATTTACGGACAGTTTATCTGTCCTTGCGGTATCATCTTCCGTTTCTTTTAAATCAATTGCGATCGGATATCGTATCCCAAAATTATTGGCAGCACCCACGGCATAGCAGGCCTCTTCTACCGCCTCATCCTTACTTATCGCCTGCGAAAAGAAATGAACGCCTATGTCAATGCCATTTGCCTTTGCCGCAGTGGCATATTCAACAAACTTTTCATCAAGACTTATTATTCCGCTGCCATAACCCCTTATCCCGATTCGAAGCATTGCAAAATCAATTCCGGCCGCCTTTACCTTGGCAAAATCAACACTGCCGTTATGCTGGGATAAATCTATACCTGATTGTGACTTTTTAGAATCATCTGAGTATGAGAGTTTATTATTCTCATTAATAAGCTTATTGTTAAAATCATATGTGTTTTTCTTTACATCTGACAAAATCTCATACCATATTTTATTGCCGTCCTTATCTTCTATTGCGATGTGCTTTCCATCATCATATTTACTGTCTGTTAAGCCGGCATCTTTATCCGGAGTTTTATTAAGCGATTCTGAATTTTTGCCGTTTTTATCATCCTGCGCTTTTGAATCGGTGCTCTTTTTATCACCGGTCTTATAAGGAGTCATCTCTCCTTCTTCCTCGATAAATTCAGTATCATCATCTTTTTCAAACATTTCCCAAAAATCAAGGTCTTCACTTGTTAAATTGCTGCTTCCTATATATTCATTGAGTTCATTTTGCGTTTCCGCAGCGGAATTTTCAGGCACCTCCTGTACTTTTTTATTGTCCTTTGAATTAAGAAAAAGAACAACCAAAAAAAGCAGCACCACCATTGATGCCGCAGCCACACAGGATATAAGCATTTTTTTATATGCCCTGTTTTCTTCCTTATCGTTACCGTAAAAAGGATTAGCCATATTCACTCCGGAAAAATTCTGCTATACTCTAAAGTATGAACAGGAAAATCATTTGCATTACAACAATTCAAAAGTACTTAGCCTGCTTTATAAGTGCATCTCTTGTGCTTCTTACCTTAAGCGGATGCCGGCCGTTAAATTCCAAGGTCCCTCTGTCAAAATCAGCCGTGTTTTTTGATACCTATATCACAATATCACTCTATTTAGGCGGCAGTGAAGAAATATTGTCAAAATGCCTTGACTTATGTGATTTTTACGAAAATCTCTTCTCGGCCGAAATTCCCACAAGTGATATAGCAAGGATCAATTCCGCCGGCAAAGAAGCAGTAAAGGTATCCTCCGAAACAATATATCTGATAGAAAAATCAATAGAATATTCAAGGCTCACAAATGGACTGTATGACATAACCATATACCCTGTTTCAAAGCTTTGGGATTTTCACGGCGATTCCCCAAACGTCCCTGATGAGGAGGTTCTTAAAGCAGCCCTTCTCAATGTAGATTATAACAATATAGTGATAGACGCACAAAATTCTACCGTGGCCCTAAAGAACGCTAATGCATCACTTGATGTAGGAGGCATAGCAAAGGGTTATATAGCAGATCTTATCAAGGAATATCTTGAGGATGCAGGCGTAACAGGCGCTCTTATTAATTTAGGCGGAGACATCTCTGCCGTAGGCGCCAAAAGCAGGTATAATGATTTTTCAATCGGTATAAGTGACCCGCATGATGAAAACAATATAATAGGATGCGCTAAGATAAATGATATGTGCATTGCCAGCAGCGGCACCTATGAAAGATGCTTTGAAGCAGGCGGCCGCAAATATCATCATATATTAGATCCTAAAACCGGCTACCCGGCAGGTACTGACATTGCCGGAATAACAGTCATTGCCCCAAATGCCATAGATGCAGATGCGCTGTGCACAGCATCCATACTGATGGGCAGCACGGAAGCGATTTCTCTTATAAACTCTCTTTCCGATACAGAATGCCTCATTGTCAAAAATGATTCTTCCATTGTCTGCTCTGACAATATGGAGAAATTTCTTTTATCCGGCAAATAACAATTATAAACCGGCTTAACAGGGAAATTACCAGTTACTGCATCTCTATAATCTTTTTGGGACATTTTTCTGCGCATGCACCGCAGCTGATGCATTTAGCATAGTCAATATGTGCCAGGAAATTATCCACGCTTATTGCACCCTGAGGACATGCTTTTACACACATTCCGCAGCCTACGCAGCCGGCTTTGCATCCCTTTGCAACAACAGGACCCTTGTCCTTTGATGAGCATCCGACCCTCTGGATATTATCATAGGGCACCATCTCAATAACATGAAGCGGGCATGCCGTTTCACACTTACCGCAGCCTGCACATTTATCCTTATCTACAACCGCAACTCCGTTTAATATCGAAATTGCACCATATTCGCACACCTTAGCGCAGGAGCCGAGCCCTAAGCAGCCATAATTGCAGGTCTTAGCGCCCTTTCCCGGAGCCATAACTGCCATCCGGCATTCATTTATGCCATAATACTCATAATCCTCAGAAGTCTTATCGCATGTACCCTTACATTTTACATAGGCAGTCCTGCGTACTATCTCTCCCGCCTCAACGCCCATTATTTCCGCAATTACATCAGCAACCGGTTTGCCTCCGACAGGACATCCTGCAACGCTTGCTTCGCCTTTTGCTATCGCCGCTGCAAGTCCGGAACACCCGGGATACCCGCAGCCGCCGCAGTTATTTCCGGGAAGTGCCTCAAGTATTGCCGTCTCCTTTTCATCAACTTCAACAGCAAATGCTTTAGCGGAAAAACTTAAAAATATCCCTATAAAAAGTCCGATTCCGCCAATAATTGCTACTGCTATGATTATTCCGTTAATATCCATTGCCATCCTCCTTACTTAAGACCGGAAAAGCCAAAGAAAGCAATGGCCATCAGGCAGGCTGTTAATAAAACAATAGGCATTCCCTTAAAGGACTCAGGAATATCATTAAATTCCATTTTCTCACGTATGCCCGCAAGAAGCGTAATCGATACAAGGAAGCCAAAAGCCGTTGCAAACCCGTTTACGACACCTTCAAGGATTGAATAATCCTTCTGCACATTTGTAAGTGCAACGCCTAAAACAGCGCAGTTTGTTGTTATAAGCGGCAGATATACGCCGAGGGCTTTGTAGAGCCCCTGCATTTTCTTCTTAAGGAACATTTCCACAAACTGCACGAGCGCCGCTATAACAAGAATAAATACTATCGTCTTAAGATACTCTATTCCAAGCGGTACCAGCGCAAATTTATATATAACTCCGGTAACAAGGCTCGAAAGCGTAATAACAAATACTACCGCAGAACCCATTCCTATAGCTGTATCGGTTTTCTTAGATACTCCCAGGAACGGACATATCCCCAGAAACTGTGACAGTACAACATTACTTATAAAGGCTGAGCCTATCGCAATTGTAATAAGTTCTCCAATCATTACTGCTCCTCCTTAATCATTCTTCCGCCGCACAATACATTCGAACAGTTCTTGCATATCTTATCGCAGTCTCCTGTTTTTCCCGTATCTTTTCCGTTCTTAAGCTTAATCTTATTCATGAGTGCCACCAAAAATGCCAATACCAAAAAGGCACCCGGAGCAAGAATGAATATCGTAAGCGGCTCATACGCTTCCGGCAGGATCCTGAATCCGAATATTTTTCCTGTACCAATAATTTCACGTACTATACCAATGCAGGTAAGTCCCAGTGTAAACCCAAGACCCATTCCAAGTCCGTCAAAAGCCGACGCAATAACAGGATTCTTTGACGCATAGGCCTCGGCTCTTCCCAGAATAATACAGTTTACAACGATAAGCGGTATATACAGCCCAAGTGAATCATAAAGCGAGGGCAGATATGCTTCAAGAAGCAATTCAACGATTGTAACAAAGCTTGCAATAACAACAATGAACGCCGGTATACGCACGCCATCCGGGATTACCTTTCTAAGCAGTGAAATAAGAAGATTCGACATTATGAGAACCGCCGTTGTCGTAAGGCCCATTCCCACTCCGTTTATTGCAGACGTAGTCACCGCAAGGGTCGGACACATTCCCAGCATTAATACAAACGTAGGATTTTCTTTGATCAGTCCATTAAATAAACGTTCTAAACATTTCATTAAATCCCACCTCCAATTCTCTCAAAGCAGGCAAGTGCTGCATTAACCGCATTTGTTACGGCACTTGTGGTAATTGTCGCTCCGCTTATTGCATCTATTTCATAATCAGCGCTCTTTCCCGTCTTGGTATAAGAAAATCTCGAAACATTTTTATTGGCATACTGATTTTTAAATTCATCAGTATCCGCATTCATACCAAGGCCGGCCGTTTCCGATATTGATAATATTTCATAACCCAAAAACGTTCCATCATTCGAAACACCCATTGACATGCTGATATCTCCGCCGTAGCCCTCATGCGTGGTGACGCCGAATACATATCCGAGTTCATTTCCCGAAGCATCCTTTGCCAAAAGCGCTTCCGTTAAGGTATCAGACTCAAAACCGCTTGATAACAGATAATCATTAAGCTCTGCAACCTCCGATTCTGATATGGGATCAAAGGTCTGTCCGCTTGTAAATACCGACTGATAAGCCGCCTTTTTGGTTGCTGCTTCCATCTCGGCAATAGGTGCTTTCGTTACATCATATACATAGCCTAAAAGGAGTCCGGCCACGATGGTTATTGCAGTTATAACAACTATGTTCTTTGCCGTCTGGTTCATCAGATTTCTCCTCCTTTACCAAAGCATTTCGGAACTGTGAATTTCTCAATAAGCGGAACTAAAAGATTGCAGATTATTATCGCATAGCTAACTCCCTCCGCAGATGATGAAAAGCACCTGAAAAGTCCGGTCATAAGCCCTAAGCATATTCCGTATATGACCCTGCCTTTTTTGGTAATCGGACTTGTTACATAATCGGTTGCCATAAAGAAGGCGCCTAGCATCAGACCGCCGCCGCAAAGCTGACCGGCAATATAGTCTGCATTCCACCCCTGTTCTGAAAATATTCCGATAAAAATCACAAATACGCACAGATAGGTAAAAGGAATTCTAAAATCTATTATACCCATGATTATGAGAAAAATTCCGCCGGCTAAGATAAGCACCGTGCTGACCTCACCTATGGTTCCCGGGATTCTTCCTATAAACATATCCATAAGATTAACCGCCGTACCGTTATCGATATTGGCCAAAGGAGTAGCTCCGGTAACGCCGTCATACGAAAAAGTGGTCATTCTTGCCGTAAAGCATATAAGCAAAAAGCAGCGGCCGGCAAGTGCCGGATTCATAAAGTTCTGACCTAAACCGCCAAAAAGCATCTTAACAATCAGTATCGCAAAAACAGATCCGATAACACCAATCCACCAGGGAACATCGGCAGATAGGTTAAGCGCCAGCAAAAGTCCCGTTACTATTGCGCTGAAATCACCTATCGTAACAGGAAGCTTCATGCATTTTTCATAAACGAATTCGGTAAGGACGCAGGACGCAATGCAGACTGCAACAAGAATTGCCGCATTAATTCCGAAATTATATATTCCGAATACTGTTGTGGGTAAAAGCGCCAGAATAACACGGAACATTATTCTTCCCGTTGACAGCTTGCTTCGAACATGCGGAGCTGTCGAAACATTCCTAAGACTACTCATCTTATGATCCTCTCTTCCGTAAAAATCATTATTTTTTGCGTGATGCAAGAATATTTCTTCTCATCGTCTTAATGCTTTGTGTTAAATAACGCTTCGCTGGGCAGGTATAACTGCAGCAGCCGCATTCAACACATTCCATTCCGTTATATTCACAGAACCGCTCAGCCGCATTATTTTCCGCAAAATCAGCCAGCTTTTTGGGCATCAGCCCCGCCGGGCACGCGTTTATGCACATTCCGCAATTTATACAGGCGGAAGGCTTGTTCTCAGCCACGGGATCCTTGATAAATGCAGTTATTGCCGATGAGGTTTTGGTCACAGGAACATGCGTATCGAAAAGGGCAAAGCCCATCATCGGGCCTCCGGATATGATTTTCCCTGGATTTGACTTAAAACCGCCTGCTGCGTCAATAAGATCCGCATAATCAGTTCCCGTCTTAACCCTGTAGTTCTGGGGATACTTAACTGCATCTCCGCTCACTGTGATTATACGTTCTATAAGAGGGCGGCCTTCAATAACCGCATGATAAATTGCCACTATTGTATCAACATTGTTGACTATGCATCCTGCATCTGCCGGCAGCATTGCGGAATTGATTGCATGATGTGTTGTTGCATATATAAGTTGTCTTTCCGAGCCCTGTGGATATTTCGTCTTCAGAACCTTGACGGAAATTCTCGGCTCATCTATTACAAGGTCTTTTAATTTTCTTATACATTCCGGCTTATTGTCTTCAATCGCAAGTATACCCTTTGCATGATCAAACAGGCACAGTATTATCTTAAGTCCCGCAACAAGCTTCTCAGGCTCTTCCATCATCCTTCTGTAATCAGAGGTTAAATAAGGTTCACACTCTGCACAGTTTGCTATAACAAAATGAATCTTATCCGGATCCTTGGGAGAGAGCTTAACATGGGTAGGGAAACCTGCGCCGCCCATACCAACTATTCCTGCCTCTTTTATAAGTGCAATAACATCTTCCTTGGTCATTTGATCAATTGAAGACACATGAAGTCTGCTGCCTTCCTCATAGATGTCATCATTTGTTACAACAATCGATGTCACCATGTCTCCGGTTGTCACCCTTCTTGGCTCAATCGCTTTTACAGTACCCGATACGGAAGAATATATCGGAGAAGATACAAATCCGTTTGCCTCTGCGATTTTAGTGCCCACAAGCACTCTGTCCCCTACATTTACAATGGGTGTTGCCGGTGCTCCAATGTGCTGTGACAGCGGATATACAAGTTCAGCCGACGGCAGAAGGTCGATTATCTTCTTATCCTTGCTTAAGTCCTTACCGTCATACGGGTGAACACCGCCTTTAAAAGTCATTGCTGCCATATCGTATATATCCTCGTCTTTCTTATTGATGTTTGAAACAAATTAATACGACATTTCTACTATACAAGATTCAGTCAAAAAAAACCATATCAATGAACGAAATAATTATATTTACCCGGCAAAAATATTTGTATTTTCCAAAGAAAATCACTATACTTTTCAGCATGAGAACAATAAACGAAAAATACAATGAATTAAATACTCCGCCCGAAGTTGCCGAACGTTTTGACCCGTCTGAAGTTTTGTTTTTCGATATAGAGACAACAGGGCTTAACAAAGCCTCAACCACCCTGTATCTTATTGGCTGCGGATACTATGCAGATAATATATTATGCACAAGGTTTTTCTTTGGGGAAAATGAAACAGAAGAAAAGGAAGTCCTTTCGGCTTTTTTTGAATTTGCCCGGAATTTCAATATTCTTATACACTTTAACGGAACAAAATTCGATCTTCCCTATCTTGATTATAAAGCAGCAAAGTATTGCCTCGATAATCCGCTTAAACTTCTTAAAAGCTTCGATATCTACGGTGCAATAAAGCCCTTGCGATATGTACTTTTTAGGGAATCGATGCGCCAAAAATGCGTTGAGGATTTTCTCGGCATATCGCGTATGGATACCTACAACGGCGGCGAGCTTATACCGATATACCTTGATTATTCCGCATGCGCTGATGAAAAGCTCTTTGAACTGCTGCTGCTTCATAATCGCGAAGATATTCTCGGAATGCATAAAATGTTTCCGATATTAAATTACTTAAAGCTCAAAGACTGCACCTTGTGTTATACAGGCAGCCGGATAATGCCCTACGTCGATATTGCAGATGAGAAGCGAAAGGAAATGCTTCTTGAATATACCTGCGATATTAAACTTCCAAAAAGCTTTTCCGTTAAAAATAACGATATATATTTTAAATTCAACAGCGAGTCAAATACTCTCTTAATACGTCTTCCGATATTTTCCGGCAGAATGAAGCACTATTTTGAAAATTACAATGATTACTACTACCTTCCTTTGGAAAACACCTGCATTCACAAAAGCATCGCAATGTCCGTTGACAGGGCGCATAAGAAAAAAGCCATTAAGGACACCTGTTATATTATTGTAGAGGGTGATTTTCTGCCGCAGGAAAGTATAATTTTTAAAGAAACTGCCGGCTTTGATTATAAAACCCGCAATGCATATTTTAAAATACCGGATGCAATCGATAATGTGCGTTTTAGCGAATACGGCAAAATGCTTGTGGATTCAATGCTGAAAGCAAAACCACGCAAAAAAACAAAGCAGGAAAAATAGAAATAAGCCCGGGAATTCCGGGCTTATTTATTAAATAACAATTGTTAAATATTAAATTGAAATATTAAATGCTGATTAAATATTACTTTGAGGCCTTCTGATAATAGAAAGAATTCCTTCTCTCATAGCCTAAATCACGGTGATTCATGATCTGCTCCGTGCTGCCGATAAAAAGAATACCGTTATCTGTAAGAGCAGCGTTGAATTTACGATAAACATCCTCTTTGGCTTCTTCAGTAAAATATATAAGCACATTACGACACACAATAAAATTGCATCTGTCAGGATATCTGTCCTTAAGCAGATTGTGTTCCTTGAATTCTACCCTTGATTTAATCTCATTGGATATCTGGTAGGAAGCACCCACCTTTGTAAAATACTTATCCTTAAGTTCTTTAGGAACACCAACCAGCGATTTCTCGGCATATAAACCGACCTTAGCCTGTGCTATTACCTGCTTGTCAAGATCCGTTGCGATAATCTTAATCTTATTAAGAGGTATATGCTTAGAAAGCGCCATTACCAAAGAATATGGTTCATCACCCGTTGAGCAGGCTGCACTCCAAACCTTAAGATTCTCACCATAAGTCTTAATCAGTTCGGGAATAAAGACCTTATCCATAAGCTCCCACTGATCCGGATTACGATAGAATTCAGAAACATTAATCGTAAGATAATTAACAAATTCCTCGAACAGTTCCTTATTGGTCCTGAGAGCGTTTACAAAATCTTCATAGCCCGAAATCTTATGCTTTCTTATAAGCGTATCAATTCTCCGCTTCATCTGAGCCTCTTTATATGCGCTCAAATCAATTCCTGTCATCCGAAGAACAGCCGCCTTAAAGCCCTCATAATCATATGTCATAGCGTATCCTCTTTAATGGCAATTGCTTCACCGGAAATTATTCAGCATCCTCTGCTTCTTTAGCCTTCTCAATTTCGGCATCAAGATCAACAGTTGCAAAATCTTCATTCTCGTCAAGATGAGCAACGCCTTCTTCTTTTACCTCTTCAGCCTCTTCCTTAACAGGTTCAGGTAAAAGAGCCTTCATTGACAAGCTGATCTTCTTATTATCAAGATCAAAATCAACGATTTTAGCTGTAACTTCCTGACCTACGCTAAGTACATCCGAAGGCTTATCAATATGCTCGCGTGAAATCTGAGATACATGAAGAAGTGCATCAATTCCCGTCTCGAGTTCGATGAATGCACCAAAATCAGTCATACGCGCAACTTTACCGGTTACTTCATTACCGATTGCAAATTTTGTATCGGCATCAATCCATGGATTGGAATCTGCAAATTTCATTGAAAGTGCAATCTTGCTGCCGTTTATGTCTTTAACAAGAACCTTAACTTCCTGACCGCTCTTAAATGCCTTGCGGGGATTCTCAACACGACCCCATGACATTTCGGAAATATGAAGGAGACCATCTGCTCCGCCAAGATCTATAAATACACCAAAATCAGTTACGTTCTTAACAACACCGTCTACGATATCGCCGACTTTAAGTCTCTCGAAAAGTTCCTTCTGAAGCTTTTCTCTCTCTGCCATAAGCAGCTGCTTGCGATCACCTATGATACGGCGCTTGCGAGGATTGAACTCTGTAATTACGAATTCGATTTCCTGGCCTAAATACTTTGTAAGATCCTTCTCATAGCTGTCGGAAACCAAAGAAGCGGGGATAAATACTCTCGACTCCTCAACAAGGACTGATAAACCGCCATCAAGAACCTGTGCAACAGTAGCCTTAAGAACCTCTTTATTCTCAAAAGCTTCTTCAATCTTCTTATTGCCCTTATCAAAAGCTATACGCTTATATGACAACAGAACCTGTCCCTCACCATCATTAACCTTGATGACCTTTGTATCCATTTTGTCACCAACGTTTACACAAGTGGTAAGGTCTATATTAGGAGTATTGGAATATTCCTGTCGTGTCACAATACCATCTGCCTTATATCCGATATTGAGAATAATCTCATCGGGCTTTACTGCGATTACAGTACCTTCGACAACCTCTCCATTGTGTATTGTTTTGCAAGAATCTTCTAACATTTGTTCAAAAGTTAAGTCTGACATAATTTTGAACCTCCTCAATTATTTTATTTGGGGTAGATGCCCCGGCGGTAATGCCTACACTTGCAACAGAACCGAAAGACGCTGTATCTAAGTCATCAACTGTCTGGACATATTGTGTATTATTGCATTCCTTACTGCATATTTCATACAGTTTGCGTGTGTTGGAGCTCTTGCCGCTCCCAATAACAATCATCGCATCTACCTTTGAAGCAATCTCTCTTGCCTCTCTCTGACGCTCCGAAGTGGCATTGCAGATTGTATTCACAACATTAACATCATAACCTTTTTTCGTGAAAATTTCAACTAATTCTTGAAATTTATTGTAGTTAAAGGTTGTTTGGGAAACAATTGTTATTTTGTCATTTATATTGCCGCTGTAATTTAAGGCTTCTTCATGATTTTCTATGACAACAGCCGGCTTATTATCACTGCACCATCCTATGATTCCGCAGACCTCCGGATGATCCTTTGAACCGATAACTATAACCTGTTCGCCCTCAGAGCTTTTTTCTCGCACAATATTATGGATCTTTTTGACAAACGGGCACGTTGCATCAACCACAGTCATATTACTGTTATTCAAAAGATCAAATTCATCCTGCGCAATACCGTGTGACCTTATAACCACAGTCCCGCTTTTATCCTTCGTTACCGATGATGCATCCTCTATAATCACAACGCCCTTATCCGCAAGGTCGCTTACCACCTGCTCATTATGGATGATAGGGCCGTATGTATAAATGAATCCGCCCTTTTTTACCTCATTATAGACAGTATCAACCGCTTTTTTTACGCCGAAGCAAAAACCGGCGGTCTTTGCCAAAATCACTTCCATATTAAAGCTCCTTAAAAAGAACTGTTCTTATCTTCTAAAAGCTGTATTACTTTATCAGCGACCTGTTCAATGGTAAGATCGGACGAGTCAAGAAGGATTGCATCCTCAGCCTGCTTAAGCGGTGAGTTTTCGCGGGTTGTATCCCTATGATCGCGCTCTGTTATATCCTTAAGAATTTCATCATAATCGCACTTTTCGCCCTTTTTAATAAGTTCATCATAGCGCCTTTTTGCCCGGACCTTGCTTGAGGCTGTAAGAAATATCTTAAGATATGCATCAGGAAGCACAATAGTACCTATATCTCTCCCATCCATAACTACATCCTGCTTTGCGGCAAGGGATTGCTGCAGGGATACAAGCTTGGTTCTGACCTTCGCATTAACAGAACTCTTTGACGCCATCCTGCTTACTTCTTCGGTTCTTAAATACGCATTTACATTTTCACCGCCTAAAAGGATAACCTGTTCCCCGTTTTCAAAAGCTATTGAAATATCAGCCTCCTCGCAGGCCGCCTCAAGTGCCTGCGTCTCCTCAGGCAATATGTTTTTTCTTATAAGAAAAAGCGCCATCGCGCGGTACATTGCGCCTGTATCCACGTAAATATAATTGAGTTTTTTAGCAATAAGCTTTGCTATTGTACTTTTACCGGCACCGGCCGGCCCGTCAATTGCTATATTTTTTGACATGTCATCCTCCTAATCTACCCGCAAGATGTGCACTGCTCCATGCAATCTGCAGATTAAAACCGCCTGTTCTGGCATCAACATCTATCATTTCTCCTGCAAAATACAGGCCCTTTACCTTTTTGCATTCCATTGTGGAAGGATTGATCTCTTTTACACTTATCCCGCCGCTCGTGATAATTGCCTCATCAAAGCCTCTGTCACCCGATATTGTAAGCGGATAATTCTTAAGCGCCTTCGAAAGCTTCTCACGTTCCTCCCTCGTGACACTGTTCACCTGTTTATCAGGAGAAATCCCCGACAACATCACAACCGAAGGTATAAGTCCCGCCGGCAGCAGATTCGAAAGAGAATTCTTAAACTGTTTATTTCTGTTTTCGGAAAAATCACGCAGAATCCTTTCATCAAGCTCATCTAAAGTAAGTGCGGGTTTTAAATCAATATAAAGCATGGCCTGCTCTTTATAGTGCCTGCCGTTTAAATATGATGAAGCCGACAAAATAAGCGGTCCGCTTACTCCAAAATGCGTAAACAGCATCTCGCCGAAGTCCGAGAAGATTTCTTTATCGCCGCAGACTACTCTTATCGCCACATTTTTAAGCGTAAGGCCTGACATTTTAAAGACATAATCCTCTTTCACAGTAAGCGGAACAAGCGCCGGTTTTAACGAAACCATATCAATTCCGAGAGTTTTTATAATATCAAAGCTTCTCCCATCAGAGCCTGTTGAAGGATAAGAGGCTCCCCCGGTTGCCATTATAACCGCATCTCCAAAAAGGTTACTGCCGTCCTTAAGTGTAACTCCTGTTATAATACTATGATATTTTGTTTTTTTCTTTTCATTGTTTTCAGAAGATGCCGGTTTTGTCAATAAAGCCGTCACCTCGCTGTCATATCGAATAAAAACACCCGTTTTTATAAGAGCCTTTTCCAATGTCTTTATAACGTCCGAGGAGTGATCGGAAAGTGGGAATATGCGATTTCCTCTTTCTTTCTTAAGACGCAGGCCCAAATCTTCAAAAAAAGCAATGGCATCCGCATTCGTAAAATCATAGAATGCACTGAATAAAAATTTCGGATTTGTGACAACATTATTAAAAAGCTCTTCCGTATCACAGGAATTAGTAAGATTACATCTTCCTTTTCCCGTAAGGAACAGCTTTTTGCCCGGTTTGTTATTTTTTTCAAGAAGCGTAACCTCATTGCCGCCATTTGCTGCAACAAGAGCGGCCATCATTCCTGCCGCACCCGCACCGATAACGATAACTTTCATAATCACTCAAATATCTACTTAAGGAATCCCTCTATCGTCTCCATAAGCATCGGCAAAACTTCTTCACGTGATAAGTCAAGTTCGCCGCTTATAGCCATGCATGCCATGCCGTGCATAAATACAAATATCTTCATAAAGATATCACCGGCCCTGTTCATATCAAGATTATTTATTCTTCTTAGCTCTTTAATGACAAATCCCTGATCCTTACCATTAATAAGATCATACATTGTGTTCTCATCATTGTGCCGCGTCAAAAACAAAAGCTTAAAAAGATTAAGCTCATCCTTTGCGAACTGGATATAGCACAAACCCAGATCAACAAACGGAGTATCATACTCACGTTTAAAATTGACGCAGTAATCCTCATAATAGGCCTTTGCTCTGTCAAAGACTTCTTCAATAAGCTCGTCCATATTCTTATAGACTCTGAAAATCGGCTGGGTGGAACACCCGATATGCGCTGCCAGCTTTCTCGCTGTCAGCATCTGAATGCCTTCTTCCCTAAGGAGTTCAAAAGCACCGTCTAAAATCATCTGTTTGGAAATTTGTTCTTTTCTGGCCATAATACCCTCGTATCGACAAATGTATTCTGACCCCTTTTCAATATAACAAGCCCCTCAGCAGGTTATAAAGAGTAAAATACAGGCAGCTCATAAGAGCCGCCTGTAGATTATAACATATGTTATGATAAAATGCATCATAAATTTGTCAGTCTGTAATTATCGAATTTCCACAAAATCCAAAGATTACATTTTAAAATTCAAAGTTATACGGGATATGCTCCATTGGCGCTGTCGGCCTTTGTAACATCAACCTTTTCCTGCTGTGCCTGACGATACTTAAAGAAATCTGTAGCAACCTGAGGGAACAATGCATACGAAAGCACATCCTCTTCCTGCTGCTTGTATTCCTTCATCTCTGCCTCAATTCCTGCAAGCTCGGGTTCTGTGTGACCTGTAGCTTCTGCACTTCTTGCCGTAGATCTCTTCTCGCCCGGAATAACCTTATCGATAACTTCCTGACTCATAGGCTTAACTGTCTGGCCATAATTGCCGCGAAGAAGATCCTTGAATTCGCCTGTAGCCATCTTATATCTCTCGCCCATAAGCACATTGAAGATAGCCTGTGTTCCAACGATCTGTGAAGAAGGTGTAACAAGAGGCGGCTCGCCGCAGTCCTTGCGGACTCTGGGAATCTCTTCAAGCACTTCTGTGTACTTATCTTCTGCATTCTGCTCTTTAAGCTGGGATACCATGTTGGAAAGCATACCGCCGGGTACCTGATACTGCAGTGTCTTAATATTAACGCCGAGAACCTTTGTGCTCATAAGACCGGACTCAATGCACTCTTCTCTGTAAGGACGGAAGTAATCCGCAATCTCAACAAGCTTATTGATATCAAGGCCTGTATCATAAGGAGTATCCTTAAAGGTCTGAACCATAACTTCTGTTGCGGGCTGTGAAGTACCGAGAGCAAACGGAGAAATCGCACAGTCAATAACATCAACGCCAGCCTCAACTGCCTTAAGGTATGTCATTGAAGCACAGCCTGAGGTGTAATGTGTATGAAGCTGAATGGGAAGCTTTGTATTCTCCTTCATGGCCTTAACAAGCTCATAAGCCTTGTAGGGAACAAGAAGGCCTGCCATATCCTTGATACAAATGGAATCAGCACCCATTTCTTCAATCTTCTTGGCTATATCTGCCCAGTACTCAAGCGTATATGCATCACCGAGAGTATATGAAAGAGCAATCTGAGCTTCGCCCTTGCCTTCCTGCTTCTTGATCTTATTGGTAGCATCTACAGCTGCCTGAAGATTACGAATATCATTAAGGCAGTCAAAGATTCTGATAATATCAATACCATTTGCAATTGACTTCTCTACAAAGGCATATACAACATCATCTGCATAAGGTCTGTAACCCAAAATATTCTGACCTCTGAAAAGCATCTGAAGCTTTGTGTTCTTAAAACCATCACGGAGCTTGCGAAGTCTCTCCCATGGATCTTCTTTAAGGAAACGCAGGGATGCATCAAAGGTTGCACCGCCCCAGCATTCTACTGAATGATATCCTATCTTGTCCATCTTATCTACGATGGGAAGCATGATATCGGTAGGCATTCTTGTAGCAATAAGTGACTGATGGGCATCACGAAGAACAGTTTCCATAATGCCTACAGGCTTCTTCTGAATATCTGCCATTATATTATCCTCCTAAAATATTTATTATTAATTAGAAAATACCGAAAATAGCCATAAAGGTTCCGGCTGCAACTGCAGTACCTATAACTCCGGCAACGTTAGGCCCCATTGCATGCATGAGCAGGAAGTTGGTGGGATCTGCTTCGGCGCCAACCTTCTGTGATACTCTTGCTGCCATGGGAACTGCGGATACACCGGCAGAACCGATAAGCGGATTAACCTTACCCTTAGTTGCCCAGCACATAAGCTTACCGAATAATACTCCGGCTGCCGTACCAAAGGCAAAAGCAATAAGACCCAATATAACAATCTTTATTGTGCTCATGTTAAGGAATGCTGCAGCACTTGTAGTAGCTCCTACCGATGTACCAAGGAGAATAACTACGATATACATAAGTGCATTTGATGCCGTATCAGTAAGCTGGCGAACAACTCCTGACTCACGGAATAAGTTGCCGAGCATAAGCATACCAACAAGGGGTGCTGTTGTAGGTAAAATCATACAAACAACGATTGTAACTATAATAGGGAAAAGAATTCTCTCAAGCTTTGAAACAGGACGAAGCTGCTCCATCTTGATCTTTCTCTCCTCCTCTGTCGTAAGAAGCTTCATTATAGGCGGCTGGATAATAGGTACCAGTGACATATAAGAATATGCTGCCACGGCAATAGGTCCAAGAAGTGCCGTCTGTCCAAGCTTACTTGCAAGGAAAATAGATGTAGGTCCGTCTGCGCCGCCGATGATGGCAATTGCAGCTGCTGCCTTATCATTAAATCCAAGAGCAATAGCTCCAAAGTATGCAGCATAAATACCAAACTGTGCTGCAGCGCCCAAAAGGAAGCTCTTAGGATTTGCAATAAGAGGACCAAAGTCTGTCATCGCGCCTACGCCCATAAAGATAAGAGAGGGAAGAATAGCCCACTCATCCAGCTTATAGAAGTAATAGAGCAAGCCGCCGGTTCCGTTAGCCGCCTCTTCTATTTTGAGCATGATATCCGGATAGATATTAACCAGAAGCATGCCGAAAGCAATGGGACATAAGAGCAACGGTTCAAAGTCTTTTGCGATTGCTAAATACAGGAAAAGGCAGGCAACGGCAATCATTATATAGTTTCCCCAGCTTAAGCCGAAGAACGCCGTCTGCTGCAACAGATTTCCCATAGTAGTTGCTACATATGACATGTCATAACCTCCAAATTATTTCTGATAAATATCTCAATTAGTTAAGTGTTGCAAGAAGAGCACCTGCTTCAATAGCCTGGCCAACTGTGCAGTCAATTGATGCTACTGTTCCGTCCTTAGGAGCAACAACAGGAATCTCCATCTTCATTGCTTCAATAACAACAACGGGATCGCCTGCCTTAACAGCCTGTCCTACTGCTGCTTCAATCTTAAATACCTTACCTGCTGCGCCTGCCTCTACCTTAACGCTGCCTGCGCCTGCAGCTGCTGCAGGTGCTGCTGCCTTAGGTGCTGCCTTGGGAGCTGCCTTGGGAGCTGCTGCAACAGGTGCGCTTGCTACTCCTGCGCCCTCTTCTACTGTTACGTCATATACGTTGCCATTAACGGTAATTGTATAATTCTTCATGATTTTCCTCCTATAATTACGCTTTATTCCACTGACTGTTCGCCCTGCGGCGGATGCTTCTGACAACAAAATCATCAGCACTTCCTGATTCTCCGGATGCCGCAATGGCTGCCGTAATGACTGCAATCAGTTCTAAGTCATCTTCTGCTTCTTCTTTTTCAATTATCTGTGTTACCACATTATCAACCGGTTTTTCGGCTGCCGCATCGCCCTTTGACTTCTTATCAAAGAATGCTGTAATAGCCGGAATGTAGTTGAAAAGACTGATTACACAAATAATGATGATTAATACAATAAACACGGTTCCCATACCGATCAAGGTGTTAAGAGCCGCCTTGCTCATCTTCTCACCAAAGGTATAATCAACGTTTGTTGTTATTGATGTAAGAGTCTTATTAAGGTCATCTTTGTAAATGGCCTCAACCTGTGCTGTACGTTCCGTGCCTGCAATGCTGAGAACGACGACTATATTAGAGCCCTGCTCATCATAATCCGCACTCATACCTGTAATATTCTGAAGCTGACCCATTTCATCAACTGCCGAATTCCAGGATTCGATACCTTTAATTATTGCATTGCCGTCAAGCTTCATACCAAAATAATTCTCGAATACATATTCCATGTATTCAGATCCAAGATCGGCAAACTCCGCAGCCTGCTCTTTTGTAAGTGCTGCAAAGCATTCGGTAATAATCCCCTGAGTGGTTGACTCAAGTTGTGTCGCAACTTCAATATCGAGAACTTTCTCTTCGGTTTGTCCCCCACAGGCAGTCAGACCAAGGACACAGGCACACAGGCATAATAATAATTTGATTTTTTTCATATTACGCTACCTAATCCTTTCCGTTATACTGTTCCGTGCTTCTTTCCGGGACGTCCCTCTCTCTTTGTGTAGAGCATTTCGAAAGCTCCTACTAAATATTTTCTTGTATCACAGGGAGCAATGATCGTATCAACATATCCGCGTCTTGCTGCGCTTTCGATACTGTTCTGAAGCTCTGCATACTTCTTAGAAGCATCTGCAATGGCATCAGAGCCCTTACCGTCACACATGATCTTTGCTGCGATATCTGAATCCATCATTCCAACCGTTGCATTATCCCATGCAAAGGTCATATCTGCACCGAGTGATTTTGAATTCATGGCAACGCCGGCACTTCCGAAGGCTGTACCAACGATAACATTAACCTTAGGAACGCTTGCGTTTGCAAAAGCATAAACCATCTTAGAAGCGGCTCTTGCAAGCTTTTTCTCACACTCAACGCATGCGCCGAAGCCCTTAACATTTGTAAGAGTAAGTACGGGAATATCAAAGGAATCGCAGAAATTAACAAACTCTGCAGCCTTTGCACAACCATAAGGTGTGATGTACATTCCGGGTTCTGCAGTCTTCTGGCCATCATCGCCGTAAATCTCACTGCGGTTAGCAACACAGCCGACTGTCATGCCGTTAAGGCGGATAAAGCCTGTTGTGATTTCCTTGGCATAATCAGCTTTTACCTCGAAATAATCATTGTTGTCGGCAATCATCGAAAGAGCAATTGAAGTATCGCCTGCGCAGTTTGCAATATCAGCAACAACGCGGTTAAGATCATCATTGCACTCATCATATGCGCCGTTCTCTTCATTGTTTGCAGGAAGCATTGTCACAAGAGCGCGAACCTTTGTAAATATCTCATCCTCGCTTGCAACAACATCAACATTACCGCACTCTTCTGCCTGGAAAGCAGCCGAAGCAGTATCCTTCTTGCTCTCATAATTACCGCATAATGCATTAGGTGAGTTAACAAAAAGCTTAGCCTTTGAACCTTCCATAAATGTAAAATCAGACATGCCTGCAACAAGGGCAAGACCGCCGCCGCAGTTGCCGAATACTGCTGTAATCTGAGGAATAACTCCGCTTGCCATTGCCTGTGCATTGTAGATGCTTCCGAATGCTGCAAGGGCATCTGTTGCCTCCTGAAGACGAAGGCCTGCGGAATCAATTAAACCAATAACGGGCGCTCCCATCTTCATCGCCTTCATATAAATGTCAACGATCTTCTTGGCATGCATTTCACCAATTGAACCACCCAGTACCGAAGAATCCTGACTGTAAACGTATACCAGATTGCCGTCAATAAGACCATAGCCGGTAACAACGCCATCAGAAGCAGCTTCCTTCGGATCCATGTTAAAATCGGTTGCACGCGCCGTGATAGCGGCACCGATCTCAACGAAGCTGTTTTCGTCGAGCAAGCTTAAAATTCGCTTACCCGCCAGAGATGAATTACTCATACATCTAACCTCCATAAATATAATAAGTGCCCGCTGCTAAATGCGTGCCAGATAGCAGACAGGCGATTAACGCACTGTGCCGATTGTATCACAAAAAAAACAAAAAGTATAGAGACAAAATGTGGATAAAATCACATTGGAACGGTAAATATATGTCAAAAATACCAAAGGAAGCATCCTCTGGTATTTTAAGGTCAATACTATTCAAATTCATCCTTACAGTCTTTGCATTTACGGCAATTGCCGCTGCAGCCGACACATTTTCCCTGCCGCTTGGTCCTTACTATATAAATAAGTGCCAGCGCAAACCATATTACCACAATGGCAATTATCACAATCTCAAGCATAACCCACCGTTTTAAAAAACTCCTTATATTTTAAATAAGTAAGGAGGCGCATTTGAATCCAATGTCTCAGTGCATGAATAAACTCCCTATATTATACGTAAGTGCGGCAACAAGCCACGCAAGAGTACACTGAAAGAGTACAACCAAAACTGTCTGCCAGACTGATTTAAGTTCCTTTCGTATTGTAGTTACTGCTGCAACACACGGAGTATACAGCAGTGAAAACAGCAAAAAAGACACAGCCGTAAGCGGCGTAAAATAAGACCCAAGCACCTCGGCAAGATTATTTCCCGGTGCATCAAACAAAATATTCATTGTGCTTACAACCGCTTCTTTGGCTGAAAATCCCGTAATAAGTGATGTAACGCACCTCCAGTCTCCGAAGCCGCAGGGGGTAAATATCGGTGCAATCACCCTTCCTATTGCCGCAAGCAGACTGTTTGCCGAATCAGTAACCGCATTAAGTCTCATATCAAAGGTTTCAAGGAACCAGATTATTACCGTTGCCACAAAAATAACCGTAAAAGCTCTTTGTATAAAATCCTTTGCTTTTTCCCACATAAGAAGCAAAACGCTTTTTATCGACGGAAGTCTGTAATTAGGGAGTTCCATGACAAAAGGAATCGGATTGCCCTTAAACAAAGTTCCCTTAAGAAGGCAGGCAAGCAGCACCGCCAGCAGCATTCCCACAAAATATAATCCCAGCATTATAAGTGCTCTGTATTCTTTAAAAAAGGCAGCAACAAAAACCGTATATATGGGGATTTTCGCGGAGCAGCTCATATATGGCGTAAGGAGTATTGTCATCTTGCGGTCACGCTCAGATGCAAGCGTTCGCGTGGCCATGATTGCGGGAACCGAGCACCCAAAGCCAATAAGCATGGGCACAAAGCTTCTGCCGGACAGGCCTATCTTACGAAGTACTTTATCCATGACAAATGCTATCCTCGCCATATACCCGGTATCCTCAAGCACTGACAAAAAGAAGAACAGCACTACTATGATAGGCAAAAAGCTGAGCACAGCACCAACTCCGCCGAACACGGCATCTATAACAAGGCTCTTTACTATCGGATTAAGCCCATATGCTGTAAGCGCACCGTCAGCCGCCTCTGCAATCGCATCTATGCCCAAATCCATCAAATCAGAAAGCAAGGCTCCAAATACATCAAAGGTCAGATAGAATACCAGAAACATAATAAGTGCAAATACCGGAAAAGCCGTATATTTGCCCGTAAGTATCCTATCTATTGCCACACTTCTTTTATGCTCTATCGATTCTTTGCATTTTACAACCGTATCCCGGCAGACATTCTCGATAAAATCATAACGCATCTGCGCCAAGGCAGCATTGCGGTCAAGTCCTGTCTCCGTCTCCATCTCAACAACTGAGTGCTCGATAAGTTCAAGCTCATTTCTGTTGATATCAAGCCGCTTTGCAAAGGATTCATCGCCTTCAATAAGCTTTGTTGCACAGAATCGTGCTGACAGGCCGTCTGCTTCCGCATGGTCTTCAATTATATGCGATACCGCGTGAATACACCTGTGAATAGGACCTGCGGGACAAAAATCAAGAATTTTAGGAAGAACTTTGCCCCTTGCAACGTCTTCTATCATAAGCGCCACCTCTGATATACCTTCATTATTGGCGGCACTTATAGGCACTACCGGAACCCCCAGGCGCTCTGATATCTTCTTAATATCGATTGAGCCTCCGTTTCCGCGGACCTCATCCATCATATTAAGAACAATGATCATGGGAATACGAAGTTCCAAAAGCTGGAGGCTTAAATAAAGATTTCTCTCAATGTTTGTCGCGTCCACAATATTTATTATTCCCTGCGGTTTCTCGTTGAGTACGAAATCTCTTGTCACAATTTCTTCTGTTGTGTAGGGGCGTATTGAATATATTCCCGGAAGATCAACAACCGACGATTTTTTGCCGTAACGCATTATTCCTATCTTCTGATCCACCGTCACACCGGGGAAATTGCCAACATGCTGATTAGAGCCTGTAAGTGCATTGAATAACGTTGTTTTACCGCAGTTCTGATTGCCGACAAGCGCGAAAATCATATTTTGGAATCTCCTTTTTTAACAGAAATTTTTGCTGCATCCTCTCTTCTTATCGTAAGTTCATACCCTCTTATCAATATCTGGATAGGATCTCCTAAGGGTGCAATTTTCTGAACCTTTACCTTCGTACCGGGAATAAGCCCCATGTCAAGAAAGCGAAGACGCAGCACGCCTTCTCCGCCAACCTGAGTTATCGTACCCTCGGCACCGACAACAAGATCATTAATGGTAATTGATTGTTTATCCATATCAGTATCACTCATTCCTTTGAATACTCCTTAAATTCAAGACACAGCATCGTAAGATCATCAAACTGAGGTGCGTCTCCGACAAATTCATCAACAGCGCATCTTACCGCCGGCAATATCTCACCGGGATTCTTATCGCCAAGCATTTCAAGTACAGTCTTAAGCCGCTCCATTCCAAACAATTCATCATTTGAATTTGTTGCCTCGGGAACACCATCCGTGTACTGGAATATTTTATCTCCGGGATTAAGCATTATGGAAAAAGGCTTATATTTTATGTCCTCCATTCCCGCAAGCACAAAGCCGGGTTTTACGCTTAATGCTTCGAAGCTGCCGCCCTTCCTGTAGATAAACGGCATTTCATGTCCTGCATTTACATATCTGAATTCACCGGTTACAAGATCCAAAACACCCTCAAAAGCAGTTATAAACAATTGCTCGCTGTTGGCCTCGCAAAGCATATTATTAACCACTGTGAATACCTCTCCCAAATCCGCGCCGGGTGTTGTATGATCCTTGATAAGGGTCTTTCCTATTACCATGAACAGGGCCGCCGGAACGCCCTTACCCGAAACATCGGCAACCACAATTGCAATATGTGTCTCGTCCACAAAGAAGAAGTCGTAAAAATCACCGCCAACTTCTTTAGCCGGTGTCATTGTTGCGTAAATATCAATTTCATTGCGATTGGGATATGCCGGAAATATGCAGGGCAGCATCGACGCCTGTATATCTTTTGCAACATTAAGTTCTGCCGATACTCTTTCTTTTTCAGCAGTAACCGTCATCAGTTTTTCAACGTATTCCTTAAGATGCGCAACAACTCTCTCAAACTTATATGACAAAAGTTCGATTTCATCCCCCGAATGAATCTCGGATACATAATCGATATTGTCTCCTTTGATTGCGCCGATCTTATCTGCAAGTTCAATTATAGGTCTTGTTATCTTCCTGCAAAGTGAAATGGCCGTCAATATGGCAACTGCAAGAACTCCAAGGGATAATACCATCAGAATAACATTCACCTTAGTACAGAAGTCACTTAAGGTTTCGGTAGGTGCCATTATGCTGTCAATCGGCAAAAATACCAGAAGTTTAAGGTCTAAAGAACTGGTATTATCATATATCACATACATTTCCTTGCCATCAATATCAGTGGGACAGCAGCCGCTCTCCCCGGCCATGATGCTGTTCATAATGTTCTCACCTGCACTGCCTAGCTTACTTAAGGCACTGTCTCCCGCTTTCATTCCCTCAAAGCAACATATGTTGCCGTCTTTATTAAGAAGCATATGATACCCGTCCTCAACCGATAAATCAGTATTCAGAATCTCATCACTTAAGTAATCAATACTTATATCCGCAGCAACAACACCGTGAACCTTTCCTTCAACTGTATATGGTGCGGATACGGTCATCATAAGTCCTCTTCCGAATTCATCTTCATAGGCATTTGACATATACATCTCTCCTGTTGACATCGGCACCGTATACCATTCTTTTTCAAGCGTCTCGGGATTAAAGCCGTGCATATCAAACTTAAGCGACACGGATTCATCGTATCCTATATTGATATGACTTTTTGTTGCCACATAAATCGATGTAATATTGGTATATCTGTTCCTCATGGTCGCAAAATACGGTTCCAGAGAAGAAATTGTCTTAAGCTCACTTAAAATCTCGGGATTCTCCTCTTCACCATCCTCAAAGGTACCATAGTGAAAGGTTGTCTTCCCCTCGACGTCCTGCCCCATATAGGAATGTATCTCATTGACCTCAACCGGAGAAAAATACTCCGGATTTTCATAAACATAGCCTGCAAAATAAGCCGCCTCTTCAATCTGGCGGATATATTCCGTAAGCTGTGCATCAAGTGTGGACATCTTACCATTGGCATACTCTTCTGCGGACGCAAGAGTAGAAGAAACAAGGGTTTGCGATGCATACTCCTTTAATACCTTCATTGCCACTTCCGTTACACTTATACATAAAAGCATTGAAGCAATGACAAGAATCAGAAGAACCCTCATGAATCTTTTTCTTATGCTTCTTTTAATTTCCATACTGATCTCCGTTCAAATTTCGTAATACGCACGCACAATATTCTCACAAAAGCGAATATTCTCCAAACATTATACAACTATTTTTTATGCTGTTACAATATTACAGTCAGGTTATTGATTCCGAACGTAAGCCGGTAATCAACATTTTCAGCTGTATCTGTTATCATTTTTATGCCCAGTGAATCATCAAGCTCTAAAAGTGCATCAACATTATTCTCATCATTACGCAGGCTTTCATAATATGCTATCGGATTAAAAAGGTCTCCTGCATAGCGAAGGCGCATCACTATTATGTCTTTATATACAAAAATTCTTATTGAAACGGCTCTTTCTATATCGCTTTCCGGAGTATGCGCCGCAATGGCCACTAAAAGTTCCTCAAGAGCAAGATTTATAAGCATTGTCTGCTTCGGAAGCAGTTCCATCCTCTCGCAGAAAGCTTCAATGTTCTCACTAAGTCCCCCGATCTGTTCTTTATAGTTCAGCATGACGCAGGAATATTCTTCTGAATCCTTATCAACATTCCTATCAAGCAAAAGGAAAAATGAAAGATTCTTATGCCGGATCCGCAAAATTGCATGGCATATAAGTCCCGCAAGGATTGTAATTATCTCGCAGACAGAGTACGAAACCCAAAGACCCACTTCTCCGTACAATTTCATGAGTACAAATGCAGATAAAAGTGAAATGGCAAAATTTCTGAAAAGTGTCATTAATGAGGCAATTGCAGAATGACCGTCCGCAATATGGGAATAAAGCATAATATTTGATATTAAGCAAAACGGAAGTGACAGGCTAAAAATCCTTATTGCCATAATCGTTCCTTCATAATCGGTCATTCCAAAAAGAACGCTGACAAACGGTGCAAAACCAATTACGATTCCCATAAATACAGCAAGGAAAATCGCTCCCATAAGATATGCGCTCATTTCAATCCTGCGAATATTGGTATTGTCCTTCTCACCTATAAAAACGCCAAGAAGGGGAACTAAGGCTCCTGCAGCCCCGGCAATTATCGCCTGCGCAAAGGAATTTACCGAATTGACAACAGCCAGCGAGCTTAATGCCATTTCACCGGCAAAGGATAATATTATCTGATTTAAAAAATAACTCCGAAGCAATATCGCGACATTTTCAATTCCCCCGGGAGCTCCAATCCTGCATATCTTGATAGAATATTTTTTAAAATCATTCATACTCACGCGAACCGGTGATATGGCTGCGCTCTTTAATTTTATGTATAAATAACCAAATAGCGACGACGCCGCAGCTCCAATGCATGTAGCACTTGCCACACCCACAACCCCAATCGGAATTATAAGAAGTAAAAGAAAATCAAAAATTATATTAACAGCTGCCATCACAACAAAACTCATCGTGGTCGCAACAGCATTTCCGTCAAGCCTTAAAAAATTAAAAGAAAGATATGCAAGTGCAATAAACACACCGCCCGCGGACATTGCAAACGCATAATTATATAAATCATCATAAAGCACACCGCCGGCGCCAAGAAACGGAACCAGCACAGACAGCAGTACAATTATCAGGATCGCGAGCAAAACAGATACTGCAATCGTGAACAAATATGTCACCGTATAGGTCTTATTGCATTTATCAGTATCGCCCCTTCCCAAATGCTTTGCCGCAAGTGTTCCGCCGCCTATTCCCGCAAGATTTCCCACCGTTGCAAAAGCATAATATACAGGCAGCGCAAGGCTTATTATGGCAAGTTTATCGCCGCTGATGGCATTTCCCACAATCATGCTGCCCACAATCTGCCCCAAATTGCCGAAAAATATTGCAATCATAGAGCTTAAGAACAGCTTTAAATAAATATTCTGCATAAGAGCTTTACTTCTGGGATTGATTTTCATAACTGCCTCCAAACGACCTTAATCGGTTTGCCCATATCCGTATTTTAAGGTCATTTACAATATTGTATCAATCGTTTTGAGCAAATTTACATCAGGACTCATAACATAAGAGACGCACTTCTTAAACCGGCTGCAGTAATCAGACACTGTTTTTGGGGGAAAAATCGATTTATTGTAATGGACACTCACATTATATTCATCGTTCATTATGTATATTTCAAAATCAAAAGGGGTATACGCTTCTTCGTCATTACCTTCAAGCTTTTCCGAAGTGTCAATTAAGTTTGAATAATCACCCGGATCATAGATATTATCCTGAAAGAGCAGGCAGAGTGCACAATCATCGTCAGCCTCAGAGCCTGCATCAACAGGCCCCCTTAGAATGGAATGTCCTATTTCCTCTTTTGTTCTTTTCAGCAGCTCATCAAGGCTCATAAGACCTGATAAATTAATATTAACAGAAAGCGTTTTATAAAGCGTTCCTATCACATTAAGCTTATAAACGGCATCACGCCCGTTATATACCCATTTAAAGCAGGCATTATCAGATTCCGTCATCCCGCAAAGTGCCATCGCCGCCGAAGCCATAAGGCAGACGTTTACACCATACTTAACAGCCGCTTTCATGGTACTGCGCAGCTTATCCGAAATATCCAATTTAAATTCACACTCTCCTGCCACATTATCAGCTGAGTGCACAAAGGGCGCAGGAGGCGTATAGATGATATCCGATGGCTTTTTTAGAATCTCATTTTGCACCTTAGGTAAGGTCAGATAGTAATAATCGGGCGGAAGCTGTATCCCCTCATCGGTATAACAGTCAAAAATATGCTGCCTTAATAGTTTAAGGGATGTCCCGTCAAATATCATATGATGGATCGCCCACTGAAAGTAAACGGAAGTTTCCGTCTTATATATGCATGTATAATAAAGCGGAACATTAAAATATTTATCAAAAGGCCTGATAAGAGATGACTTTTTTGGCTCAAACTCACTGTCACTTATATTTATTACTTCGGTTTTGCGCAGGATGGCAGGATTAAGGTGCTGCGCAAAATCACCATCAGAATCATTTATGAATTCCGTTGAAAAAACAGGATGATGGCAAAGCACTTTATCAACTGCTCTTATAAATCTGTCAGCATCAACATCCTCTTTAAGCTTATCCAAAGATGATAATATCCACATGGAAGACAATGGACTTACAAGCTGAATATCAAGCATCTCAAGCTGCTTGCAGGATAAGGGATAGTTATCCAAAACATCTATCCCGCCTTGCAAAATTAATCTTTCGCTGTCCCTTTCCGTTTTATCCTCAGCCATCTTAGCTATTTTATAGGGAGTATGACCTTTAAATATATCCTGCACGGTAAGATGAGGCAGTTTGCAGATGACTATAACCCTGTAGGCTGATACGGAATCTCCTCCAAGCAGCAGAAAATCATCAAAAATACCGACCCTGTCTATATTAAAAACTTCCTCAAATGCCCTGCAGATTTTAGCCTCGGTTTCATTACCCGGAGCACAGAATATGCTTCTGTAATCCTCTATATTGGGCAAATCCAGTACCTTTCTGTCTTTTTTTCCGTTGCTGTTAAGTAAAAAAGCATCAAGTCGAATAAAAAAAGAAGGAATCATATAATATGGCAAATACTCAAGTAATATTTCTCTTGTATTTGAAATATTAAGTTCTTCATCAGCTGTATAATACAAACACAGAATTGCGCGGCCGTCTTTATTAAACCCTTTTACTGCAAGATCCTTAACCTTAAGCACTCTTCTGCTTATGATTTCAACCTCCGCAGGATCAACCCGGTTTCCGTTGATCTTAAGCATATTATCGCGCCTTCCGCACAGCCTGTACTGTCCATCTGCCTCTAAAACCGCCATATCTCCGGTATGAAATATTCCATTCCTAAAGGCTCGTTCATTCTCCCCCGGAAGATTTATGTATCCTCTCACATATTTATTGTCAAAGCACAGCTCACCTATTGTACCCTTAGGAACTTCGCATCCGTTCTCATCAAGCAGGCGGATATCAAGGTCAAACTGCGTGCGCCCTATTATATTGTAGTTTGAACCGGCTTCACATTTTTTAACGCATATGCCAAAGCCCGTTTCGCTCATTGCAAGGAAATTATAAACATCGGTTCCGGTTGAAAAATCACCGTCGGCAGGCTCACCTCCGACAATAAAAAACCTGATTGTTCCGGGCGCATCTTTTACAAGTTTTACAAGTGATGGCACCATAAACAGGCAGGTGATTTTATGAAAAGCACATCTTTCCATTACCTTATTGGGATTACGTGTTATATCTCTATCCGCCAAAAATATTCCGCCGCCGTGATACAGCATTATTATTGTGTCCATAACGGCCGCAACAAAATTAAGTGGTGATAAAAGTGCAAATATGTCCTCGCTTCCGATAAGTGATTTTCCGTCATAATAATGTGAACAAACCGCCTGCAGCAAATTGCCGTATTCATGGAGCACTCCCTTAGGCTCATCTGTGGTCCCCGAAGTATATACAATATATGCCGCATCATGTTCATCTGAATCTGTATGCCCTTTTAACGTATTTCCCTTTAGTATCTGCGCAAAAAGGCTGTCATCTATTGTAAGGGCGGCGCCACAGTCCTTCGCGATAAAATCACACATATCAGAGGGCATGTTATCCTCCGATACGCAAAAGCAGGCTCCGGCTTTTAATACCCCTATCATCGCAACAATAATGCCAAGTCCCCTGGTCATATGAATATAAACCACGTCTTCCCTGCCTATTCCTTTTTCCTTTAGATAAGCAAATACTTTTCCCGACTCATTGTCAAGGGCATCATAAGTAAGGCTGCCTTCATAATCTGAAATCAAAGCAGCCTTATTGGGAAACATTCTAACATTATTTTCAAACTGATCTGTAAAATTTCTCATACTTGCCATCGCAAATCTTCTGATTTTGCCTGGTAGGATGCGCGCGGGGTTTATTTATCATATATCCAGTTTAAGCTGCACTTCTTCTGCAGCTTCTTTTTTGAACTCTTCAAGCCTGTCAGACGCAATAATCGGCAGATCGTCAATCGACTTTACGCCAAAGCTTCTTAAGAATTCTTCCGTTGTACCAAAAAGCAGCGGTCTTCCCGGTGCATTGAGGCGACCGAGTTCACAGATTAAATTATATTCCAGTAATTTATTAACCGCATGGTCGCAGGATACTCCGCGAATTTTTTCAATTTCAGCCCTTGTAACAGGCTGCTTGTATGCTATTATGGACAGCGTTTCAAGAAGTGTATCCGTAAGAGATAAATTCTTAGGCACCTTTGCAACCCTGATAAGATATTCATACATATCATTCTTAGAGCACATCTGAACGGATTCATCAAGTTCCGCAATTGTTACTCCCCTTGATGCATCCTCATCAAGGCGTAATTTCATTGCCTTTACAATCTCCTTTGTCTCCTCTACAGAGCGTCCGATCGCATCGGCAATCTTTTTATATTCCACGGAATCACCCATCGCAAACAGGATTGCTTCTATTACCGCTTCAGGGTTATCAATCTGCACAGGAATATCATTTTGTTCTAAATTATCAGTCTGTACAGAATTATCAATATTATTATCCATTGACAATTAAAACCTCCTAAGCAGCCACCTGCGATGTAATCATAATATCATCAAATAAAGCTTCCTGGACTATGATGATTTTGCCGGTCTTCATCATCTCAAGAATTACCAAAAACGTAACAACAATGTCCATCTTTGTGGCCTGCTCTTCAAGCAATGCCCTGAAACTGAACTTTTTATGAGTGGCAACATACATCTCAATATATGCCTGCTTCTCTTCAAGGTTGATCTCATCCTTTTGTATATTGCCGAACTTAGAACGTACGGGATCGATTTTATCCTTCTGCTTACGGACTATTGACTTAAATATCTGATTGAGCTTTGCAAGATCCATCTCACCTACAAGCTTTGCATAATCTATAGGCTCAACATAATCCGCAACCTCTTTAGGAAGGCTTGGTGCTTTATAAACGCATCTTACCGCATCAATCTGACGGTCCTTAAGTTCAAAGGACATGTACTTATACATCTTATATTCGATAAGTTTTTCAACAAGCTCGGCTCTTGGATCTTCTTCTTCACCTTCTTCATTAACTTCTTTAGGAAGAAGCATTTTGCACTTAATGTCAAGAAGAGTTGCGGCCATCACGAGAAATTCACTCATTAAGTTAAGATCCTCAGCATCCATCGCTCTTACATATTCAAGGTACTGATCCGTTATAAGCGATATCGGAATATCATAAATATCCACCTTATTTTTCTCAATAAGATGAAGCAGCAGATCTAAGGGGCCCTCAAAAGCCTGAAGTTTGACGTTAAGACTCATTGTTATTACTCCGTGTTCTTATTATTTCTGTTTTGCATATCTCAGCTTTATTGAAAATCCTTATCGGGATTGTATGCGTACCTATGCCTCTTGTAAGGAGCATATCCGAAGCATTAAGCTTAAATACGCCGGAATCATATTTGGGAAACAGCTTAAGCTGCGGTGATACAACACCGCCAAGCCCCGGTATGCGAACAATACCACCGTGTAAATGACCGGAAAGCACAAGATTTGCTCCCCATGCCGCATATTCTTCAAAATGCTCCGGATCGTGTGCCATAAGTATTGAATATTTATCATTAAGGGGCCTGCCCAAAAGCTTCTCTAAAAGCCCGTCCTCCGGCTTATGGCGTATTAATCTTCTAAAATACTCAAGGGATAAGTCAAGACCGTATATTCTGACGTTGCTGCCGGGGACATCATAGAATCCGTTCTTAAGAATAACAGCGCCCGAATCCCTAAGAGCGTTTTCCAATATATCAATACGTTCAATATCCGATTCGTCCTTCTCCCGGGTACGGTATTCCTCCTCGCAATCCCTTATATCGCAAAGAGCATGTTCATGATTCCCGTAAGAGAAAATCACCTTGTGCTTATCGCATAGAGCCTTAAGAAAATCAACAGTCTTATAAAATTCAGGAGACTTATCGCTCTTACTTGTTATTACATCTCCTCCGATAAGAACATAATCACATCCGCACGCATCAATCGCTGCAAGAAGCAGTTCATTGTCTGTTCCGAAAATCGTCTCATGAAGATCCGAGAAAAAAACGAAATCAAAATCGCTGCTTAAACCATCCGATTTAAAAAAATATTCCTCTGTCGCAAAGCCTCTGCTCTGAAAATACACAAAGACGATCAGCAGGATAAGGACAATCAAAATTGCCGTGACTGTAAAATAAATCAAAGTTTAAAGCTCCCGGTCCATAAGTGCTCATGCCGATACAATGTACAACATATGGTATTATATCACGGCTTTTTTGATTTTCAAAGCGCAAAATATTGTTTTTATAAAAAGGCAATCGAGTAGGAATTGATTCTGCGGTCCTGTACATAAAAAACCCGGTTCATAATGAACCGGGTAATTTAGCATTTAACAATTAGTTGTATTTACGCTTTCTTGCAGCTTCAGACTTCTTCTTACGTCTAACACTGGGCTTCTCATAATGCTCGCGCTTGCGGATCTCCTGCTGGATACCTGCCTTAGCACAGCTTCTCTTGAAGCGACGTAATGCGCTGTCTAAGCTTTCGTTCTCTTTTACGATTACGTTTGACATTCTCTTCTTACCTCCCCTCAAGTCCTAAATTGTGCCGAACCTCGGGTTTTCTCGCACTAAACGTTATTATATCATGATTTTGCCATACGTCAACAAATTTTTCGCAGACTCTCGCGTACTTTTCGCAGACTGGCGCATACTGAATTTTCGCGGACTACAAAAGTACCTTCAGATTATTTAATCTGGGAAGAGAGTACATTTGCTGCTTCCTTAAGGCAGTCATCTATTCCCGCGGGATTCTTGCCGCCGGCCTGCGCCATATTAGGACGTCCGCCGCCGCCTCCTCCTACTAAAGCAGCAATCCCCTTTATAAGATTGCCGGCATGAGCGCCTTTTGCCATTGCCGCATCCGTCACCATTGCCACAAGATTAACCTTGCCATCCATTCCAGAAGCTAAAACAATCACACCGTCTGCAAGCTTTTCTTTAAGCGAATCACCTAAATCCCTGAGCCCATTCATATCGACATTATCGACTTTTGCAGCTAAGAATTTAACGCCGTTTATTTCCTGCACATTGTTCATTACATCGCCGATTGATTCCTTAGCAGCCTTACTCTTTAAGGATTCAAGTTCCGATGATAATGTCTTAACCTCAAGAAGCATCTTATTGATTTTCTCAGCAAGGTTTGCAGGCGTTGTCTTAGCTGCCGCTGCTGCCTTCTCAAAGTCCTCTTCAAGCTTCTTATAATAAGACATTACATTTAAGCCGACAACGGCCTCTATCCTTCTTACTCCTGCGGCAATTCCGCTCTCAGACATAATCTTAAAGCTTAATATTTCGCCGGTGTGTTTAACATGTGTACCGCCGCAAAGCTCCTTGGAAAAATCGCCCATTGATACAACTCGTACGCTGTCACCGTATTTTTCTCCAAAGAGTGCCATCGCGCCTGTCTTTTTGGCATCCTCGATGCTCATCACATCCGTAACGACCGGAAGATCCTCTTCAATCTTTGAATTGACAATTGCCTCAACCCTGTCAAGGTCTTCCTTTGAAATCGCACTCCCATAGCTAAAGTCAAATCTCGTTCTCTCACCATCCTGGTAAGAACCCTGCTGCTTAACGTCACTGCCAAGCACCTGCTGCAAAGCCTTCTGCAGAAGATGTGTTGCCGAATGGTTCCTGCAGGTATATGCGCGATTGTTCTTATCAACAATAAGCTCAGCCTTATCATTTACATTAAAGGTTCCGCTTTCGACTTTACCTATATGGCCAACCATGCCTCCGGGGAGCTTAACGGTATCCGTTACAGCAAAAGTTCCATTCTGACCCTTAATGATACCAAAGTCACCCTTCTGACCACCCATCGTAGCATAGAAAGGTGTTTTATCCGTAACAATAACTGCTTCTTCACCCTCTATCGCACTGTCCTTAAGTGCTCCGTCAAGGCTCATTGCCACAACAACGCCCGTATCACAGGTTGTCTCATAACCCGTGAAAACTGTTGCACAAATATCTGCTGCTTCTTCAAACTCCGCAAAGCCTCCTGCAGATGATTTCATTGCAAAATTGGCATTTTCCCTTGCCTTCTGCTTCTGCTCCTCCATTGCCTTTGCAAAACCATCTTCATCAACCAAAAGTGACTTCTCCTCTGCCATTTCAACTGTAAGTTCAAGCGGGAATCCGAAGGTATCATACAAATAGAAAGCATCTTTACCCGAAATCGTCTTGTTGCCCGAAGCAACATTTGATTCAAGGATTTTAACAAATTCCTTCATACCGTTTTCTATCGTACTTACGAAACGGTCAATTTCTTTTTTCAGTTCATTTAAGACAAACTCGCGGTTATCTTTAAGGTTAGGATAGCTTTCTGAGTAAACTTCATCTATGTATATTGCTGCTATCTTTAAGAAATCCTCTGTTGTAAGGCCAAGCATTCTGCCGTGTCTTACAGCTCTTCTTATAAGTCTCCTGAGGACATATCCTGCGCCGCCGTTTGACGGAATAAGCCTTGCCTCATCGCCTATGAGCATTACCGCTGTACGCAGATGATCCGCAAGCACGCGCATTGAACGGGTTTTGGTCTCATCCTCATCATACTTGGTCTTAGAAGCCTTTTCTATATATTCAATCGCTCCAGTGAACAAATCAGTGCGGTATACGTCCTTCGTTCCGTTAAGGAATGCTAAGTTTCTCTCAAGTCCCCAGCCCGTATCCACATTCTTTTTCTCAAGTGTTGTAAGATGTCCGTCATGATGCTTTTCATACTGCATGAACACATCATTTCCAAGCTCAGTATATTTACCGCAGGAGCATCCGGGTCCGCAATCAGGTCCGCAGTCCGGAACATCGGCAATATAGAACATCTCACTGTCGGGGCCGCAGGGACCATATTCAAGCCCCCACCAGTTATCCTCAGCGGGAAGATAATATATATTCTCCTTCTTAAAGCCCGATGCGACTCTAAACTGAGCACCCTCTTCATCTCTCGGTGCATTTTCATCACCTTCAAATACTGTTGCCGCAAGATGATTTGCATCAAAGCCGAAAACCTGGGTTAACAGCTCATAACTCCACTTGCAGCGTTCCTCTTTAAAATAATCACCGAGGCTCCAGCTACCCATCATTTCAAAAAAAGTAACGTGTGACTTATCGCCTACCGAGTCAATATCATTGGTACGAACGCAGCCCTGAACATTGCAAAGACGGGTTCCCATGGGGTGCTTTTGTCCCAGAAGATAAGGCATAAGCGGCTGCATGCCCGCAACATTAAACATGACGCCTGTAGAACCATCCGACACCAGTGAAACCGCACCCACATCGACATGACCGCGTTCCTTATAGAATTCCTTCCATGTATTTCTGAGTTCTTTTGAAGTAAATTGCTTCATGGCTAATCTCCTACTCTTTATAATAAATGTATTCCTGCCCTTTGGGCTGCATTTCTATCTTCATCCGGCCATATTGAGCTCTGCACTTCTCCTATGTGGGCCCTCTTTAAAAAGAACATGCATATTCTCGACTGGCCAATTCCTCCTCCGATCGTATAAGGCAGTTTCTTATCAAGCACAGCCTTTTGAAACGGCAGCCCGGCTCTGTCCATGCATCCTGCAGTTTCAAGCTGTTTAGCAAGTGATTCCTCATCCACGCGTATACCCATGGAGGATAATTCAAGTCCTATGTCAAGCAGCGGATAATATACTATGATATCTCCGTTTAAATCCCAGTCGTCATAGTCCGGTGCCCTGCCGTCATGGCGTTCTCCGTTCGAGAGCTTACCACCGATTTTCATAAGGAATACAGCACCGTACTCTTTGGCAGCCTCATATTCCCGTTCCTTAGACGTAAGATTGGGATATTTATCAAGAAGTTCCTGCGTCGTTATAAATTTAATGTCCCGAGGCAGGGTCCTTGTTATTTCCGGATGTCTTGAATTTATAAAAACTTCAGTATTCTTAAGTGCTTCATAAACCTTTCGCACCACTGATTTAAGTGTTTTTTCATTACGTTCACTTTTGTGGATGATTTTCTCCCAATCCCACTGATCCACATATATGGAATGAATATTGTCCGTATCCTCGTCACGCCTTATGGCATTCATATCGGTATACAGACCCTCGCCATAGGAAAAACCGTATTCGCCGAGTGCCATTCTCTTCCATTTTGCAAGGGAGTGAACTATCTCACATACCGCATCGTTCTGCTCTTTAATACCGAAAGTAACCGGCCGTTCAATTCCGTTTAAATTATCATTAAGACCCGATTCGGGCTTAACAAAAAGAGGTGCGGATACTCTTGTAAGATTAAGCTCTTTCACTAAAGCCCTCTCAAAATAATCCTTTACCTCTTTTATGGATATCTCCGTTTCTTTTATTGAATGTGTGCTTTTATAACCTTCCGGAATAATCAGATTACTCACTTTGTAATCTCTCCTGTCGTTCTGAAATTCTCGTATTGATAAGCGCTATGGCTTCTTTAAGCTCTTTAAGGAGCGCATCGTGCCTTGCCACTGCTCCGTTCCAGTCAAGGGCTTTGCAGCATTGTTCACTTTCCTTAGCATGCTCCGAAAGCCCGGTAAATCCTACCGAAGCCGCAGAACTCTTAAGGCCATGCACTGTTATTCTGTACTGTTCCATGTCATTGGCTTTTTTGTAAACATTCATATGCTCAATTATCTTAGCCGATTCCTTGACAAAGGAATTAAGAACAAGCAGATAAAAATCAATGCTGTTATCAAATGCTGCTATACACTCTTTGGCGGTGACTTTATCTTCCGGTAAGAACAGGTAATCTGCCATTAAATCCTCCTTCAAATCGTGCCCATCAACTTAAACATATATTATATATACATAAAATCATTTAATCAAGCAAAACCCTATCAATAATTATCCTGTTTATAAGCCCAATCAATAATCAGCCTGTAAGATGCTCTTATAGGATACTATCACAATGACCAGCCGGTAAGATTTATCTCTCCATCGCGATAAGCCTTTATTTCTCCTGAATTATCACGGCAGATAAGCGCGCCGTCATTATCAATATCAAGCACCATAAGTTCTTTCTTAAGATTTCCCGAAACATACGAAACCTTTTTGCCGGTTAGCATCGAAGCGCTGCGGTAGGTTGACATAAAATTTCTTTCGGCAAGTTTTCCGTAGTGGAATGTGATTTTCTCATACAATTTATCAATAAGATCGGCGATGACATATTCACGGCCCTTTTGGGCATAGCTGTTTGCAAGGCGACTGTCCTTCATACCAAAAAGAGTGCCGTACTTATCTGCAATATCATCGGGTACATAAGCGCCTGTATCAAACAAATTAATACCCATTCCCAAAATCACATATTTTGGATAAATTATACCCTCAATTACCTTAACATCGCTCTCCGCCAGTATCCCGCATATCTTACGATTTTCGCAGTAAAGATCATTAACCCATTTTATCGATAATTCTATCCCAAATAATTCCTTAATGCTTTCATATACGGCAACCGCAGCCATTGGAGTTATGATAAGTGCCTCTTCAAAGGGAATCTGCGGCTTAAGAAGTATACTAAAGTAAAGTCCGGCATTATCAGGCGAGAAAAAACTGCGCCCTCTTCTGCCCTTTCCTTTAGTCTGGGATAAGGCAGCAACTATTGTCCCTTCTTTAAGCTGTAAGTCATCTGCCGCCATTTGCCCTAAAACATCATTGGTTGATGTGATTTCGTCATACAATAAAATGTCCGGTGCAGTCATACCGGACATTTTATTCATAATCAGGCTCTCAATCATGCGGATGTTCATAAGTACTTATCTCCTTTAGTTCTGCTTACGAACAATTGCATATTCATCCGCAAAGCAGTAATAGGGGCATCTGTAATTTGAGTCAAACATTATCCTGCCGTATTCATCCTCATCAAGATTCATCTGACAGTAATATTCTTCAAACTCTTCATCATATATGTAATTGCCGCAGGATTCACAATTTACACTGCTGTTTGCCATAGATTATTCCTCATAACCATTAGGATTATTCTTCTGCCAGTTCCAGGAGTCGCGGCACATATCAAGAATATTGTATTCTGCCTTCCAGCCAAGCTCCTCATAGGCCTTCTTGGCATCTGCATAGCAGGTGGCGATATCGCCGGCCCTGCGCGGCTTTATTGAATAAGGAATCTTAACACCATTTGCATCTTCAAAGCTGTGCACCAGTTGAAGCACCGATACGCCATTGCCGGTTCCTAAATTATATATCTTAAGTCCTGCCTTTTCTATAATTTTGGAAAGGGCTTTTATATGACCATTCGCAAGATCTACAACATGAATATAATCTCTTACTCCCGTTCCGTCATCTGTATCATAATCATCACCGAATACGCCGAGCTCTTCCCTTCTTCCGACAGCGACCTGTGTGACGTAAGGCATGAGGTTATTTGGTATGCCGTTGGGATTCTCTCCGATTCGTCCCGAAGAGTGAGCGCCAATCGGATTAAAGTAACGAAGAATCACTATATTCCATTCGGGATCGGCTTTTGACATATCCATAAGAATCTGCTCAATCATGGATTTCGTCCAGCCATAGGGATTAGTGCACTGTCCTTTAGGGCACTCTTCGGTAATGGGAATAAAGGCCGGGTCTCCATATACGGTTGCACTTGAAGAGAATATTATATTTTTCATATTATTCTGCCGCATAACATCAAGAAGTGTTAAGGTGCCTGTAATATTGTTATTATAATATTCCCATGGTTTTTCAACTGACTCTCCAACCGCCTTAAGGCCTGCAAAATGAATACAGCAGTCAAAATCATGCTCTTTAAAGATTTTATTTAATATATCTCTGTCAAGAATATCCCCCTCATAAAAAGGTATGCTCTTGCCTGTGAGTTCTTCTACCCTTGCAAGACACTTAGGACTTGCATTCGAAAGATTATCAAGTACCACTACCTCATAGCCGCCATTTAACAGCTCCAAGCATGTGTGTGATCCGATATAACCTGCTCCGCCGGTAACTAAAATCTTCATAATCCGCATCTCCTCTTAATTATAATATTCAATATATGGATTGTATCGGTATGAGCACTTATGGTCTGTCCTTTAGACCATTACGTGCGATCCA
>R03__coassemble_8_pt1 | contig 147156 bp, 129 predicted proteins | sample R03__metabat2_low_PE_060 | metagenome-assembled genome bin R03
GAATATATAGAATTTATATTTAATAAAGAGTATAATAAATAGGCATTTTTTAATGAAATAAAGGAGACTTAATATGGCAGATAAGAAACTTGTTGAGGCAATAACTTCCATGGAGGAAGATTTTGCGCAGTGGTATACGGATGTAGTAAAGAAGGCGGATCTTATTGATTATACTTCTGTTAAGGGATGTATGGTATTTAAGCCGGCAGGGTACGCAATATGGGAACTTATTCAGAGTCAGATGGATGCTAAGTTCAAAGAAAGCGGAGTAGAGAATGTTTATCTTCCCATGTTCATTCCCGAATCTCTTCTTCAGAAGGAAAAGGATCACGTAGAGGGATTTGCTCCTGAGGTTGCATGGGTAACACACGGAGGACTTCAGCCCCTGCAGGAGAGAATGTGCGTACGTCCCACTTCCGAGACGCTTTTCTGTGATTTTTACAAAAATGAAGTTCACTCTTACAGGGATCTGCCGAAGGTATACAACCAGTGGTGTTCAGTAGTGCGCTGGGAGAAGGAGACAAGACCTTTCCTGCGCTCCCGCGAGTTCTTATGGCAGGAGGGACATACCATTCATGCTACGGCAGAAGAAGCAGAAGAGAGAACAGTAAGGATGCTGAATGTGTATGCGGATTTTTGTGAAAATGTTCTGGCAATTCCCGTTGTTAAAGGCCAGAAGACCGAGAAGGAGAAATTTGCCGGTGCAAAGGCCACCTATACAATAGAAGCGCTTATGCATGACGGTAAGGCACTCCAGTCGGGCACAAGCCATAACTTCGGTGACGGTTTTGCAAAGGCATTTGATATCCAGTATACGGATAAGGACAATACTCTTAAATATCCTCATCAGACCTCCTGGGGAACAACAACAAGACTTATAGGTGCCATTATAATGGTACATGGAGATAATTCCGGTCTTGTACTGCCGCCTAAGGTAGCTCCCACACAATGCATGATCATCCCCATAAGGCAGCAGGCAGAAGGAGTTCTTGATAAAGCAGCTGAAATTGAAAAAGCAATAAAGGCAGCAGGCGTAAGGGTTAAGACAGATGCTTCGGAAAAGAGTCCCGGCTGGAAATTCTCGGAGCAGGAGATGAGAGGAATTCCCGTAAGAATAGAGATTGGGCCTAAGGATATTGAGGCAGGAAAGGCTGTTATCTGCAGAAGAGATACCGGCGAGAAAGAGGAGATTTTAATAGATGACATCCCTGATAAGGTAGCAGAGCTTCTTGACATTATCCAGAAGGATATGCTTGAAGCGGCAAGAAAGAGAAGGGATGAGAACACCTTTACGGCCCATAATAAAGAAGAATTTGAGAAAATATTTGCAGAAAAGACGGGCTTTGTAAAAGCAATGTGGTGCGGCGAGCAGGCCTGCGAGGATGAGATCAAGGAAAAGCTTGCCGTAACTTCAAGATGTATGCCCTTTGAACAGGAAAATCTATCAGACGTATGCGTATGCTGCGGTAAACCTGCCAAGAAGATGGTATACTGGGGAAAAGCATATTAATTAAAAAATCTTAATAAAACAAAGGAGAATATGATTATGAATGTATTGGTTATCAACTGCGGGAGCTCTTCGCTTAAATACCAGCTTATAGAAACCGATTCCGAGAAGGTTCTTGCCAAGGGACTTTGTGAGAGGATTGGTATTGACGGCTCAATGCTGACACATCAGCCGGGGGACGCAGATAAGATCAAAAAAGAAATCGATATGCCCAATCATACAGTGGCAGTTAAGCTTGTTATCGATGCTTTAACGGATAAGGAACATGGGGTTATAAAGGACCTTAAAGAAATTGATGCAGTAGGTCACAGAATGGTCCATGGCGGAGAAGAATTTGCAGGTTCTGTAGTTATTACAGAAGAGGTTTTATCGGCAGTTGAATCCTGCAATGATTTGGCACCGCTTCACAATCCCGCCAATATAATCGGTGTCCGCTCCTGCCAGGAAATCATGCCCGGTGTACCTATGGTAGGCGTATTTGATACCGCTTTCCATCAGACAATGCCGAAGAAGGCATATCTTTACGGTATTCCATATGAATATTATGAAAAATACAAGGTTCGCCGTTATGGCTTCCATGGAACAAGTCATGATTTTGTATCGAAGAGAACTGCTGAGTTCTTAGGTAAGGACAGAAAGGATATGAAAATCATAGTATGCCATTTGGGAAACGGCGCAAGCATTTCAGCCGTTAAGAACGGTGAGTGTGTGGATACTTCAATGGGACTTACCCCCTTAGAGGGTCTTATCATGGGTACAAGATCAGGTGATCTTGATCCTGCAATTCTTGAATTTATCTGCAAAAAGGAAAATATCTCAATAGAAGAGATGAACACGATCCTTAATAAGAAGTCAGGTGTTTTGGGCTTATCAGGCGGTATATCTTCTGATTTCAGAGATTTAGGGAATGCTGCAGATGAAGGAAATGAGCAGGCTAAGGTAACCCTTGAGACATACGCTTATAAGGTAGCAAAATATGTCGGTTCATATGCAGCTGCCATGAACGGTGTTGATGCCATTACATTTACTGCAGGTGTCGGAGAAAACAATATTTCGGCAAGAGAAGAGATATGTGAATACTTAGGATACCTGGGCATTAAGATCGATACTGACAAGAATAATGTTCGCGGAGAAGAAAGAGTGATTTCAACAGACGACTCTAAGGTTAAGGTTTTGATAATTCCCACGAACGAAGAACTTGCAATAGCAAGAGAAACCGTACGACTTACCAAATAAAGAAAACTACCGAGTGTATTAAAACGAGGATCCCGCATGACAATCACGATACCGGATAAAGTAAAGACTATCATCAGCAAATTACAGGATGAAGGCTATGAAGCTTATGTGGTAGGTGGCTGCGTGCGGGATTCTGTTTTAGGGAGAATCCCCAATGACTGGGATATTACAACGAATGCTCTTCCTGAGGATGTAAAGAAACTGTTCAGGCGGACAATAGATATTGGGATAGAGCACGGTACGGTAAAGGTCATGTTAGGGGACGAAGGATTTGAGATAACGACCTATCGTATCGACGGAATATACGAAGATTTGCGTCACCCCTCTTCGGTGGAGTTTACTTCCCTTTTAAGTGAGGATTTAAGACGCCGTGATTTTACCATTAATGCCATGGCATATAATGATAAGGATGGGATAGTTGATCTCTTCGGCGGTCTTGAGGATATCGATAAAAAGGTAATCCGTGCGGTAGGTGATGCTAAGGAAAGATTTAAAGAGGATGCACTCAGGATACTGCGGGCCATAAGATTCTCGGCGCAGCTTGATTATTCCATAGATGATGAGACCAAAGAGGCAATACGGGAACTTGCTTTTTCTCTTTCAAAAATAAGCTCCGAACGCATAAGGGAGGAACTTGAAAAGCTTATTCTCTCAGATCATCCAGACAGAATGCGGGATGCGTATCTTCTCGGAGTGACGAAGGTAATTATTCCCGAGTGGGATGCAATGATGGAATGTGATCAGAAAAGTCGCCATCATTATATGTCTGTCGGAGAGCATACACTGTATGCCCTTAATGACTGCGTGGCAGGGGACGGAGACCTTGATGCAAGGGATAAGAAAATTTTAAGAATTACGATTTTGCTGCATGACGTTGCAAAACCCAATAAAAAATGGGTAGATAATGAAGGTTGGGAGCACTTTACGGGACATCCCGAAGCGGGTGCCGAAATGGCAGTAAAGATATTAAGACGGCTTAAATACGATAATGCGACGATAGATGATGTTAAGAAGCTGATATATTATCATGATTTTCGCCCTGAGCTTACCCTTCCTGAGGTAAGGCGGCTGATAATTAATGTTGGGAAAGAGAGAATGCCGCTGCTTATAAGAGTAAAGCAGATTGATCTTGCGGCACACAGTAATTATCAGATGGAAGAAAAAACGGCGCAGATAGACGGTCTTGACGAGCTTTATCATGAGATCATGATGCGGGGAGACTGCCTTAGCATGAAGGAGCTTAAGATAAACGGGGCCGATCTTATGGAGCTTGGAATTAAGAGCGGACCCAAAATGGGAGAAATCCTTAAAATGCTTTTTGATGACGTTATAGAGTGTCCTGAGCTTAATGATAAAGAAATGCTTACGAAAAAGGTTTTGGAAATCATATGAGTAGTAATACCTTAAAAAAGGCGCTTGTGCCCATACTTTTTATTATTATGGCAACACTTGTTGCGTGCTATTACATAATAACCGAATATAATGCGCAAAAAAGGGAAGCTGCAAAGGCTGCAAGCGCACAGGCGACAGAAGAGAAAGCAGATAACACAGAGGATATTGTTGATCTTAATGAACTTTCCTATGAATGCACAGGTACGCTTATAAATAAGGATTCGGATAATGGAACAATTACAATTCAGCCGGTTGAGGGCGGAGATGATTTTCTGCTTAAGTATGACGGCACCACGAAATTTCTTGCAAAACACGGCAACGGTATTACCGTGGGCCAGCTTAATCTTGGTGAAATAGTGGATGTGACCTATTCCGTTCACAGCGGAAAGCTTAAGAGTGTTCAGATATCCGATAAAGCCTGGACAATGACAGATGTCACAAAGTTTGAAATCGATGAGAAGAAAAAGTCCATGACCATCGGGGATGAGACCTTCAGGATAGGAAAAGATCTGGTGGTTTCTTACGGAGATACGCTTGAGAAAATCATGGATGTCACCCAGCTTGACAGTCTTATCGTAAAGGGGTGCGACAGAAAGGTATTATCAATAACCGTTGACAGGGGTCATGGCTATCTCCGCCTTGTAAATGATTCTTATTTTGTCGGCGGATGGATAGAAATAGGGCAGGAAATCATAAAACCTGTTACTTCTGAGATGCTTGTTCCCGTTCCGGAAGGTACCTATCATGTAAAAGTCACTAACAAGGGCTATGCAGGCCAGGAGGATGTTGTTATAGAGCGGGATAAAGAGGCGGTACTTGATCTTGCCAAGGTTGATATAGAAGAAATTGCAATAGGACATATAGAATTTAAGATAAATCCTGATTTTGCACAGCTTACGGTTGATGGGGAAATGACGGAATTTACCGAAAGAGTTCCATTAGAGTACGGCGTACACAAGGTTCATGTGGAAATGGCCGGCTATAAGAGTGTTGATACAAGCATAAAGGTGGCCTCAGAATATGCCAACGTGGAGATAACTCTTGAGAAAGAGGACGAAGATACGCAGGATTCAGCTACAAATATGCTTCCGCCGTCTTCTTCGCAGAGTACTATGGCATCAGATAATACCTCCTCCTCATCAACAGATACCTCGCAGGTAGTAATATCAGGGACGCACCAGATATATGTAGAAGCACCGGAGGGGGCAGAGGTTTATTTAGATGGCAATTATATTGGGATCGTACCTGCCCATACTGACAAGGTGACAGGACAGCATGTTCTGACACTCAGTAAAAGCGGTTATACGACAAAAAGTTATACCATAATGGTGGATACCAAGGACATGGATGTCACGTTCTCGTTCTCTGATTTAATTGCGAATAGCCAGACGGAGTGATATAATCTGTTGGTTATCATATTTGAAAAATAAAATATACGCTCTGCTTTTTATGAGCACGGATTTGTCTGCGAATCTTGAAGGATTTAAATAGGCACATACTGCAGGAAGGGGAATCAATGAAATATTTCGGAACAGATGGTTTCAGAGGGAAAGCAAACGAGTCACTTACAGTTGAACATGCACTTAAGATAGGCCAGTTCTTAGGCTGGTATTTTGGCGCAAGAAACGGCAAGGCGGCAAGATGCGTCATCGGAAAGGATACAAGAAGATCCAGTTATATGCTTGAATATGGACTTTCCGCAGGACTTACGTCTTCAGGTGCGGATGTATTTCTTATGCACGTAACGACGACTCCGAGCGTATCCTATATTACCAAATCAGAGGATTTTGATTTTGGTATTATGATTACTGCAAGTCATAACCCTTATTATGATAATGGTATTAAGATCATAGACTCCGAAGGCTATAAGATGTCAGAGGATGTGCTTATCGAAGTGGAGAAATACATTGATGGAGAGATACATATTCCCGTAACAACTAAGATAGGCCGTTGTCAGGATTTCCTTCAGGGCAGGAATAAATACATAAGCTATTTATCGTCTATTCCGAAATATTCCTTCAGGGGATATAAGATTGGTCTTGACTGCGCCAACGGTTCCGCAAGTACCGTTGCCAAAATGGTATTTGACATGCTCGGTGCAGATACCTATGTGATAAATAATCAGCCTGACGGATATAATATTAATGTTGATGCGGGATCTACGCATATAGATATCCTTAAGGATTATGTAATTGAGCACGGCCTTGACATGGGCTTTGCCTTTGACGGTGATGCCGACAGATGTATTGCCGTTGATGAGAGAGGCAATGTTGTTGACGGTGATGGAATCATCTATATTGCTTCATTGTATCTTAAGGAAAAGGATGCGTTAGTTGACGATACTGCTGTTGTAACCGTCATGTCAAATCTCGGATTATTCAATGCGCTCAAGGAAAATGACATAAAGGTTCTTACTACAGATGTGGGAGATAAATACATATCTGCCGAGATACAGCAGAATGGGTATTCTGTTGGCGGAGAGCAGTCGGGTCATGTGATTTTCTCAAGATATTCAGTAACCGGTGACGGAATATTAACTGCCATCATTCTTGCCAATATAGTCATTGAGAAGAAAGCATTATTCTCAGGCCTTACGCGCGGCCTTAAGATTCTGCCCCAGAAGCTTAAAAATATTAAGACAGAACATAAAAATGAGATAATGGTTAAGCAGGAAGTTATCGATTATACGAAGAAGGTTAACGATGAACTTAACGGAAAGGGCCGAATCCTGATAAGAAAATCAGGAACGGAGCCTCTTATCCGTATAATGACAGAAGCAGGCAGCGATGAGGAATGTGATGAGATCATTGCAAGGGCAGAGGAATTCCTTAAGCAGTATCTGTAATAAATATGAAGCAATTATTTAAAGAGAGTGACAATAAAATAATAGCGGCAGTTTCCGTTTTGACAATAATCCTGGCAATAAGTCCGCTTATTTCCAGGTATTGCATAAACGGACATGACCTTGAGTATCATCTTCTTCGGATCGAGGCATTAAAGGAGGATATTCTCATAGGTCATCCTTTTGCTAAGGTAAATACGCTCTTTTTCGGGGGAGCGGGGTATGCCAGCAGCCTGTTTTATTCTGATTTTCTGCTTTATATTCCGGCGCTTTTAAGAGTGTTTGGTGTGTCCATTAATGCAAGCTATCATATATTTGCGGCTCTTTGTGTGATATTGTGTTATATTTCGGCATATTACTGCACCATGAAGATGACCGGTTCTAAATATGCGGGAATGCTTTGCGGAATACTTTTAACGCTGTGTCCGTATCACATGGACGACATCATGGTTCGTTCCGCAGTGGGCGAATACATGGCATTTATTTTCGTTCCTATAGTTATATATGGAATATATAATGTCCTGTACGAACAGATGGATAAACCGTGGCTGTTTGCAATAGGCTTTGCAGCGGTGCTTTTGTCACATACGGCCACACTTGTGATGTGCCTGATTTTCTGCGCAGCGGCATTTCTTATCAAAATAAAGGTCTTTATAAAGAATCCCAAAATAATATTAAAGCTTGCAATCTCAACTGCAGTAACTCTTGCGGCAACTGCTTTTTTATGGCTGCCTATGCTTGAGCAGTTTGCAACAGGACAGTTTCCTTCCTTTGGAGGGATAGACATGCTTGATGCAGCTGTTGATTTTTCCAAGGTTTTGTCCCAGGAATTTCCTACTGTCGGTATACTGCTTATAGTTATGGCAGTTCCGAGGATATTTATTGTAAGAGCTGATGAGAAAATCATGGAATATGCTGACTGGATGTTTATAGGCGGTGCTCTTTTCTCTGTTATGGCAACAAATCTGCTGCCCTGGGATAAGCTCTATACGGTGCTTTCCTTTGTGCAGTTCCCATGGAGATTCTTCCTTATCTCTTCAGTTCTGTTTGCCATGGCAGATGCTGTTTATGCGCTGTATTTTGTTAAGGATCTTGCGGGGAAGATTAATGCAGCAGAGGGTATTAAGGGAATATGGAATACAGTGATTATCCTTTCCTTTGTGATAATGGGTACAATGGCAATGCTTCACCAGAATGAAAATGCCCAGGGCTATTATGATTATTCTGATGACTATTACAGCTACAAGCCCTATACGGGACTTGTTATCGGCGGGGAATGGCTTCCGGAAAATGTTGATGACAGGGACAGGATATTTGAATTAAGCGAAGTGATGACGGCCGATTCTGCAGAAAACATATCCTTTGAAAGGGAAAAAGGCAGTGTTATTGCCGATATTGATACAGCTTTTTCTTATGTTGATGTACCGCTTATTTACTATAAGGGTTATAAGGCCAAGCTTACTTCTTCTGATTCAGGCGTAATGTATTTAACGGTTACAGGCGAGGGAGATAATGGTATGTGCAGGGTTTATCTTAACGGCAATACCGGGAAGCTTTGCGTATATTACGGTATGACGACAGCGCAGATAATCGCAGCAGTGCTGACTGTTATGGGAATTATCGCATCGGCAGGATATTTAGTGCTGCGTGGCCCGGCAGGAGATAATATCAGATTAAAAATGTCGAAACGGAAGTGACAGGATTGAAGAATAGTATTGCAATCATATCATTCGCGACTATATTGACAATTGCTCTTTCGGGATGTAATGAGGCGGCAACAGCAGTTGGGGCGCTTAATGATGCAAAAACAGCTGCGCAGGATGAACTCGACGTGAGCAATCCCGTTGACTTAATGGAATATATGCGCGCCCATGCCTTAAAGAACAACCGGCAGGAAGAGGAAGAGGTTTTGGAAGAGATGATCGCCGACGGAATCATATTGATTTCAAATGCCGGCTATGATGCTTCTTCCCAAAAAAAGGCACTGCTTATACTCGATGGCGATTCGGAACTTACCAAAAAATCGGAACTTGAATTTACAATAACGAAGGACGGTAAGGAAGTGTTCTCTCATAAGGCAGCCGTTGAATGTGAGGGAAGTACTTATTATGCAGTGCTTGATTTTACGAAATGCGAAAATCCTTTAACGGGGAGCCTTACAGTAAAAGACGATCCGACCGTAAATGCAGATATCCTTATAAAAAGAGGTCTTTATAATGAGCTGTTTGATGAGAAACTAAGCTCTCTTATACACAGCGAAAAGGATTATACGGGAAGAGATTTAAGTGAGCAGATTGAGATTGTAATTGAGCTTGAGCTTATATGCGAATATGCCGACAATGATATTTACCGGGATGAGATTTGCGGGGCGCTTAAATCATACCTTGATGCCCTAAGTAACGAGAGTAAAGAAAACAGCGGCCTTAAGGAGAATGAAAAATGCGCGATTGCGGCGATGCTTTCAAAAGGGTCTCTGCTGTTTGAGGAAGATGGCAAAAAATATCTTGATAGGGCGAAGGAGATAGCAAAGGATATTAAAGGTAGCTCATCTGCCTGGAATTACTGCATGGCGGCCTCTCTTTTTAGGGCAACCGGGGATAACTCCTATCGTTTGGAATGTGAGAAAATGGCAGATAAGAAGGAATACAGGGGTCTGTCCTATGATCTGCCGGGATATATAGGCGATTTATCGTATGTATCCTCTAAAAAGCCGGATTATTCAGCGGCACAGGAGATGATTTATTCCTTCATTGAGGATACAAACGCATATATATCCGATGACGTTTTTACAAGAGTGCTGCGTAATGAGACTTTGGATTCTTCATCTTTGAGAATGCTTCCGGTTGTCAACGAGATAACAGAGAGTACTCAATATATAAAATTTATGCAGAATGCAGTCAGTGTGATGTGCGGATGTAATCCGGATAATGAAGATTTGATGGATGAGAGCGAATACGGGATGCTTTTTGTCCTGTCGTATCTTATAAGATAAGGTGTCAAGGAGGTAACGATATTATGAATATAGTTGTTTTAGCTGGAGGAATAAGTACGGAAAGAGATGTATCCTTAGTCTCCGGAACCCAGGTTTACAGAGCGCTTAAGGGAAACGGTCATAAAGCAATCCTTCTTGATGTTTTTTTGGGCTATGAAGGTGAAATTGATGATATTTTTAATGCGAAGATTGACTGGGATAAAGAGATGTCAGTTGTAGCAGAGGCAGCTCCCGATATTGAAAAGGTAAAGGCCGCAAGGAAGGATAAGAGCAATGTTTTATTCGGGCCGAATGTTATAGATATATGCCGCAAGGCAGATATTGTTTTTATGGGACTGCATGGTGACTGCGGAGAAAACGGAAAGATCCAGGCCGTATTTGATCTTTTTGATATTAAATATACGGGGACGGATTCGCTGAGCTCTGCCCTTGCAATGGATAAGGCTCTTACGAAGCAGATATTTGGTATGTATAATGTATCAACTCCCGAGGGGCATTTGCTGCTTGGCAAAGAAGATGATTATGTACCTGATTTTCCCTGTGTTGTTAAGATATGTAATGGCGGTTCATCGGTCGGCGTGTTCATGGTAAATGATAAGGCAGAGTATGAAAAAGCACTTAAGGAGGCATTTTCATATGAAGGCAGGGTGCTGGTCGAGAAATATATTAAGGGCCGTGAGTTTACCGACTGCGTGATAGAGGGCGAGGCGCTGCCTGTTGTTGAGATTGCGCCTAAGGAAGGTTTTTACGATTATAAGAATAAATATCAGAAGGGTCTTACGGTCGAGACCTGTCCTGCGGATATTTCACAAGAGCTTACGCAAAAGATCCAGGCTGAAGCAGTAAAGGCCTACAATGCACTGGGAATTAAAACCTACGCCAGAATGGACTTTATGATGGACGAGGATGGAAATATATACTGTCTTGAGGCAAATACTCTTCCCGGTATGACGACAACAAGCCTCATTCCTCAGGAAGCTGCCGCAATAGGAAAATCATTCCCCGAGCTGTGTGAATGGATAATAGATATTTCATTTAAGAAATACAATAAATAAAAGAGAAAATCATGAAAAACATAACTGCCGAAAAGATTGCCTTAGTGTGCAATGGAGAACTTCATACGGGAAAAGATTATGATGAAAAAAGGGAAGCTTCCTGTGTGGTAATAGATTCCCGTCTTATTGAAAAGGACGGAGTGTTTGTGGCGACTAAGGGCGCAAGGGTTAACGGCCATGACTATATTCCCGAGGTTATGAAAAAAGGAGCATTATGTGCCGTATGTGAAGAGACGCCGGAGTCCGATGAATACACCTATGTGCTTGTTGAGGATTCCTTTGCCGCACTTAAAGCAATTGCCAAATATTACAGAAGCTGCCTTGATGTTAAAATCGTCGGAATAATAGGGAGCGTCGGCAAGACCAGCACAAAGGAACTTGTGGCATCAGTCTTAAGTGGGAAATTTAATACTCTTAAGACAGAGGGCAATTTTAATAATGAGGTCGGAGTGCCTCTTACGATATGCAGAATACGTGATGAGCATGAAGCGGCCGTTGTCGAAATGGGGATAAGTGATTTTGGCGAAATGGCAAGGCTTGGGGATATAGTAAGACCGGATGCGGTCGTTATGACAAATATCGGGCCGTGCCATTTGGAAAAGCTTATAGACCTTGATGGTGTATTAAGGGCCAAGACGGAAGTGTTTGATTATATGAAGGATGACTCAGTTCTTATCCTTAATAATCAGGATGCAAAGCTTTCCTCTGTTCGCAAAAGCGGTAATAAAAAAATAATATATTACGGAAAGGGAAGCAGCATATATGCTGATAATACGGTAAGTCACGGACTTGCCGGTACGGAATTTGTGCTGAATCTCTACGGCTATAGCGGGAAGGCAAGAGTAAATCTTCCCGGTGAGCATATGGTTATAAATTCTCTTGCGGCTGCGGCAATTGCCTATGAATGGGGTTTAAGTCCCGAACAGATAATAGCAGGGATAGGTAGGGCAGAGGGCCTTAAGGGAAGATGCAACATCATAGAGAATAAGGACTATGTTGTGGTAGATGACTGCTATAATGCGAATCCTAAGTCGATGAAGGCATCCATTGATATGATGTCATATGCTAAGGGCAGGAAAGTCGCGATATTAGGCGATATGTTTGAGCTTGGTGAAGAAGAGAAAGAACTCCATTCCCAAATAGGCAGATATGCAGTTAACAAAGGAATTGATCTGCTCTTATGCGTTGGCAAATTATCCGAAAATATGTATGCTGCTGCAATGGCCGAAGCTGAAAAGATAAAGGAGGCAAACGCCAAAGCGCCAAGAGCAGGCGATGAGATACGCATAGAATATTTTGAAGATAAAAAAGACCTGACCGATAGACTTACCGGCAGCAGGTCCTTGCTTAATAAAGGTGATACGATATTGATAAAAGCATCCCACGGAATGGGATTTGATGAGATTGTTGATATATTGGCTTAAGCTTATTCGGGAAGAACATGGGAATTAAGCATCTGCCGGATGGTATTTTGCGTACGCTCTCCGATGAATTTAAGTTCTTCTTTGGATAATTCTTTGGGATAAACAGGTTTTCCGAATTCAATAATGACATTTTCGGCGAATATTTTCGGGAAGTGATTTTCGAAAACGTTCGCCGTATTTGTTATCGCAACAGGAACAATTGGACAGCCTGTCTTGGTTGCAATCTTAAAGCTGCCTTCCTTAAAGGGAAGCATCTGACCGGTTCTGCTTCTTGTACCTTCCGGAAAAATAAATATTGATATACCTTCTTTGATATAATCAATGGCTGTAAGTATTGTTTTAAGTCCCTGCTTGATGTCTTTTCTGTCAAGAAATAGGCATTTGATAAAGAGCATCCATATTGACAGAGGGTAGAATTTGAAAAATTCCTTTTTGGAAATAATGCCGACGCGTCCGGGCATTTTGGGATATGTAAGGATCACATCAAAAAAGCTGTTGTGATTGGCCACATATAAACAGGGCTCTTCTTTGGGAATATTTTCAAGGCCTATATAAGATACCTTGACGCCGGATGAGAAAATGACAGCCCGAAAGGCCATACGGACTATGGCTCTTGAAGAGAGTTCCCTTGTAATTGGAGAAATAAGCCCTATTATCCATTCTATTAAGAACATAGGTATACTTAATATAAAAAATATTGTCGCGATGATTACGGTTATGATAAATCTTATCATGAGCTATCTCCTTAAGAGTGAGCTGTCAGCTTAAAATCCACATGCATATCAGTAACGGTATGATTCTATCAAAAATCCGAGAAAAGGTCAAAAATATGCGGATTAACACAATATCTTGTATTTGACAGTAAAAATACGGAAGATTATAATGTTTTATGTAAACAAGATAGGGGTGTCTTGTTTTAAGGGGAGAGTAATATGGCCAGAAGGGTGGCATTTAAGAAAAAGAGAAATAACAGGATGGGAATGGCCTGCGTTTCTTTGGCTGTGGCGGCTGTGTTTGCAGTACTTATGGTAAAGAGTGCGTCGCTTAAGCAGAAGCTTGATGAGTATGAGACGACTCAGGCAAAGCTTGAAGAGCAGATAGCCGAGGAAGAGGAACGCACCAAAGAGCTTGAGGCATATGAGAAATATACCAAGACGGACAGGTATGTTGAAGAAATTGCCAAAGAAAAATTGGGATTGGTGCACGAAGGTGAGATAATCTTTAAGTCTGATATAGAAGAATGAAGCACAGCAGAGCCAAGGCAGCTGTGCTTTTGTTATCTTACGGCAAGGCAGAGAAATATAAAGGGCTGATTACCGGCGATAGAGGGCATGATATTTAAATGGACAAAGACGGATTTATTTACAGAACAAGAAGAGAGGTATTGTCTTATATAAGGAAAAAGGAACTGCTAAGGGAAGGAGATACTGTTATCATAGGACTTTCCGGTGGGGCTGATTCCATGTGCCTTTTTGATATCCTGTTATCCTTAAGGGAAGAGATTGAAATAAATATTAAAGCTGTTCATGTGCATCACGGAATAAGGGATAAGAGTGCGGACCGGGATGCCTGCTATGTTGAAGAGGTCTGCAAAAATGCCGGAATAGAATGCAGGATAATTAAGATAGATGTGCCTTCAATTGCTCTTAATGATTCCAAATCAATAGAGGAATGTGCAAGGGAAGAGAGATACAAGGCATTTTATAAGGAAGCAGAAAAATACGATAAAGTCAAAATAGCTGTGGCACATCATATAGAGGATCAGGCGGAAACTGTCATATTCAGAATGCTGCGCGGCAGCGGGATAAAAGGGATTGGAGGAATGAAGCCCTTAAACGGCCTTATAATAAGGCCGTTATTGTGCATTGATAAAAGCACAATACTCTCATATCTGTCTAAAAGAGGGATTGATTACTGCACGGATGAGACTAACTATGATGAAAAGTATGCGCGCAATAATATAAGGCTTAATATTATCCCAAAGGCCGAAGAAATCGTGCCGCAGGCCGCATTCCATATTGCACTTCTTGCCGAAGAAGCCGGCAAGGTAGAAGAATTTATGGAAGAATACTGCTTAAAATCATATAGGAGCGTATCGGATCCCAAAACAAAAGGCATCAATGCGGAGCTTTTATCAAAAGAAAAAGAGATAGTCATCTTATATGTTATAAGAATGTTTGTTAGAGACAGGATAAAATCCCTAAAGGATATTACAAGGGAACATATTAACTCAATATATAATCTGATCTTCGCCTCCGGCTATAAGGAAATAAATTTACCGCTCGGATACAGGGCGAGCCGGCAGGGGAAATTTATTATTATAGATAAGATTGAAGATATGGAATGTGAGAAAGAGGATTATACTTTTGATATCCCAATTGATATTCCGGGAAGTGTGATTTTGCCCGACGGGCGCAGGCTGTTATGTGAAAAATCAAAATTAAATAAAGACGAAACGATACCTCAAAGTCTCTATACGAAATGGTTTGATTATGATAAAATAAGTCCCGGTGCGCATTTAAGGACCCCAAGAGAGGGTGACTACCTTATAATCGATGATAAAGGGACGACCAAATCGCTCAGGAGATACATGATTGATGAGAAAATCCCAAGACTAAAGCGGGATAAGCTTTTGGTGGCGGCAAACGGAAATAATGTGCATTGGGTGATAGGCTGCAGGATATCAGAGGATGTTAAGATAACTGATAAGACGGAATATATTGCAAAGCTTAGTATTGTAGAAGGAGATAACCAAAATGAGTGAAACTGTAAAAGTCATGTTTTCGGAAGAAGAAGTCGATGCCAGGATAAAGGCGTTAGGAGAGCAGATAAGCCGTGACTATGAAGGAAAGTCAGTACATCTTGTATGCGTACTTAAGGGCGGAACCTTTTTTATGTGTGAGCTTGCAAAGAGAATCAGCATACCTGTAACAATTGATTTTATGTCGGTATCAAGCTACGGTAATGATACAAAATCAAGCGGCGTGGTGCGTATAATGAAGGATCTTGATGAATCTTTGAAGGATAAGCATGTTATAGTTGTCGAGGATATTGTGGATTCGGGCAATACGTTAAGCTATCTTCTTAATATTCTTAAGGAAAGAGAACCTGCGTCCTTATCATTGTGCACTTTGCTTGATAAGCCCGAAAGAAGAGTTGCCAATGTGGCTGTTGATTACACGGGATTCGAGATTCCCGATGCGTTTGTGGTAGGCTATGGACTTGATTACGCACAGAGATATCGTAATCTTCCTTATATTGGAATAGTAGAGTTTTCATGATTTTGATGGAGAGAGAATTTGAATAATAAGAAAAACAGAGGAATCGGTTTCTATATTTTCCTGCTTGGAGCATTTATTTTAATTACATTATTATGGCGTTCGGCATTTAGGACCGGTTCAGAAGAAATTACATATGAGCAGTTTGAAGAAATTCTTGATGAGGAAAGCGCTGTATCAATAAATGTGGTACAGAATGCAGAGGTTCCGACAGGCAAGGTCAGCATAACCACAAAGGGCGGAATAATAAAAACGCTATACGTATCGGATGTTAATGAGACGGTAAAGCTTCTTAATGAGAAATTTCCTTCCTATACGCTGGCTGACGTTACAAGGGAAAGCTGGTTTATGTCAAACCTTCTGCCGACGCTTATTTTAGTGGCAGCCATGGTATTTTTGCTTACCTACATGAACGGGGCAGCAGGCGGCGGCGGTAAGATGATGAACTTCGGAAAGAGCACCGCAAAGCTTTCTAAGGATGACAACAAGATGAATTTCTCAAACGTGGCAGGCCTTGTTGAGGAAAAGGAAGATCTTAATGAAGTTGTGGATTTCCTTAAAAATCCGCAGAAATATGTTCAGCTTGGAGCAAGAATTCCCAAAGGCATCATTTTAGTGGGCCCTCCCGGTACAGGCAAGACGCTGCTGGCAAAAGCGATAGCAGGTGAGGCAAAGGTTCCGTTCTTTTCCATATCAGGCTCTGAATTTGTGGAAATGTTCGTCGGTGTCGGTGCGAGCAGAGTAAGAGATCTGTTTGACGAAGCCAAAAAGAATGCGCCCTGTATAGTTTTTATTGATGAGATAGATGCAGTTGCGAGAAGACGCGGCACCGGAATGGGCGGCGGACATGATGAAAGGGAGCAGACCTTAAATCAGCTGCTTGTTGAAATGGACGGTTTTGCGGAAAACTCCGGAATTATCGTTATGGCCGCTACGAACAGAGTTGACATACTCGATCCGGCCATTCTGCGTCCGGGAAGATTCGACAGGAAGATTGGAGTCGGAAGGCCGGATATTAAGGGAAGAAAAGAGATACTCGAGGTCCACAGCAAAAATAAGCCTTTAGCAGAGGATGTGGATCTTGATGAAGTGGCACGTACAACAGCGGGATTTTCGGGAGCTGATCTTGAAAATCTTATGAATGAGGCGGCTATTAAGGCTGCAAAGGAAGACAGAAAATTCATTATCCAGAAGGATATCAGGGAATCCTTTGTAAAGGTAGGAATAGGTGCTGAGAAGAGAAGCAAGGTTGTAAATGAAAAGGAAAAGAGGATTACGGCATATCACGAAGCAGGTCATGCTATTTTATTCCATCTCCTTGATGACGTGGGACCTGTGCATTCCGTATCAATAATTCCTACGGGAATGGGGGCAGCAGGCTATACGATGCCGCTTCCCGAAAAGGATGAAATGTTTGCCACAAAGGGCAAAATGCTTAATGAAATCACTGTTTCTTTAGGCGGCAGAGTGGCTGAGGCGCTGATTTTTGATGATATAACGACAGGGGCATCTTCTGACATTAAATCCGCGACCCAGACAGCACGCAGCATGGTTATTAAATACGGCATGTCGGATTCCGTCGGAGTAGTATGCTATGATAATGACGATGATGAAGTATTCATAGGAAGAGATCTTGCGCATACGAGAGGCTACAGTGAAAATATTGCTTCCATGATTGATGAGGAAGTAAAGAACATCGTTGATAAGTGCTATAAAAAAGCAGAGAAAATCATAAAAGATAATAAAGATGTTCTCGAAAAATGTGCAGCACTCCTTTTGGAAAAAGAGAAAATCAGCGGCGAAGAATTCGCAGCATTGTTTGAAGATGGTGAAGATGCACAAAATTAACGCACAAGTTTTGTAAAGTTTGTGCAACATACGAATGGATTTTTAGGGGATGCAATGATAGAATGCACTTGTAACCCCCCAATACAATGTATAGTTTAAAGACTATACCCCATAAAAGAAATACCTTCTCCAAAAAGGGCGACCGGTTTTCGGTCGCTCTTTTACATATCGGATATTTGTGATAAGATAGGTGGCGGGGAAGAGGGAGATAGATAATGGATTATAATTTTCACAAATCATATATAGATAAGGGTGCCTATGTTGGAAGCATTGCTCCTGTATTAAATAAAAGAGCATTATTCTGTGATTATTCGGAGGATTACATAGTGCCTTTTGAGCCGAGTGCTTACGGCACCGTGTCTTTGAGGTTTAGGACAGATAAGGATAACGTTGATTATGTATATTTAATATGTAATGATGAACGTTTTCTTATGGAGAAATTCAATACTGCAGGTGATTTTGACTATTATGAATATGATTATCAGCTGGACAATGAGTTTATAAGCTATTATTTCGAGGTAGTAAGCGGTGCAGCTAAGGTTTTTTACGATTTAAGAGGCGTGGTGGAATCACCTGATAATAATTTTAATTATAAGATCCGCCCCGGCTTTAAGACTCCGAAGTGGGCTAAGGGTGCAGTTATTTATCAGATATATACCGACAGATTTTATAATGGGGATGAGAGTAATGACGTATTAACCAATGAATACCGCTACATCGGGGAAAATACCGTAAGGGTAACAGATTGGGACAAATACCCGGCGCTTATGGGGGTAAGAGAATTTTACGGCGGAGACCTTCAGGGCGTCATTGACAAAATGGATTATCTTAAGGAACTCGGCATTGATGCCATTTATTTTAATCCTCTTTTTGTATCGCCCTCAAATCACAAATATGACATCCAGGATTATGACAATATAGATCCCCATCTTGGGAAAATCGTATCCGATACAGGTGAACTCTTATCGGAAGGCGATACGGAAAATTCAAAGGCAACAAGATATATTGACAGAGTCACGAATTTTGCGAATCTTAATAAAAGCAACGAGCTGTTTGCAGAGCTTGTGGATAAAGCCCATAAGAATGGGATTAAGGTTATTATCGACGGTGTATTCAATCATTGCGGTTCCTTTAATAAATGGCTTGACAGAGAGCGGATTTATGAGGGCAATGAGAATTACGCAAAGGGTGCATATGTAGACAGAAACAGCCCCTATCATGATTTTTTCAGATTCTATGAAGACAGGTGGCCTTATAATTACACCTACGACGGATGGTGGGGCCATGATACCCTGCCTAAGCTTAATTATGAAGGGTCTGACGAGCTTAAGGAATATGTTTTGAAAATTGCCCGCAAATGGGTATCACCGCCCTATAATGTCGACGGTTGGAGACTTGACGTTGCGGCTGATTTAGGGCATAGTCCGGAATACAATCATCAGTTCTGGAAGGACTTTAGAAAAGCCGTCAAACAGGCCAATCCCAATGCGATTATTATTGCCGAGCATTACGGAGATCCGTCTTCGTGGTTAAGAGGCGATGAATGGGATACTGTAATGAACTATGATGCCTTTATGGAGCCTGTAACCTGGTTTTTGACGGGAATGCAGAAGCATTCGGATGATTACAGGGGCGACCTGCTTGGAAATGCCGATGCTTTTGAGGGCATGATGAATTATGGTGTATCCAAATTTTTAGGACCCTCACTTTATACCTCTATGAATGAGCTTTCCAATCATGATCATTCCAGATTCTTAACAAGAACCAATCATGTTGTGGGAAGAGTTGCCGATAAGGGATATGCAGCGGCGGAAGAAGGAGTTGATAAGGCCGTTCTTCGTGAAGCTGTTGTTATGCAGATGACCTGGGTGGGTGCGCCCACGATATATTACGGTGATGAGGCCGGGGTATGCGGCTTTACAGATCCCGATAACAGAAGGACCTATCCCTGGGGACAGGAAGATAAGGAACTGATTGAATTCCACAAGATCATGATCCGCATACATAAGGAGAACGAGGAACTTATAAAGGGCTCCGGGATCATGCTGCATAAGGATTACAACGTTTTAGCCTACAGCAGATTTCTTATTGATAATCAGATTGTAGTAATTCTTAATAATAATGATTACGAGAAGGAAATGGAGATGAGAGTCTGGCAGACGGGAATACCGAGAGAGTCTGCAGTAACAAGACTGGTCATGACGACTGCTGACGGGTATACGACACAGGCTGAGGAATATATCATAAAAAACGGCAGACTTAAGATTACTATGCCGGGAAAATCAGCCGTTGTCTTAAAATCAAAAATACTGCATTGATTGAGATTTGAGGTTTTGCTATGCGTAGTATGGAATTTAAAATGGAAAGGCATGGATTGCTTAAGGAAGGACAGAAGGTGACGGTAACGGAGGGCGTTTTGCCTACAAGCTGGTATTATACCATAGACCCTTCACTTGCAATGTCCGGCAATTATGAATTCCGTGAACGCCTTAAAACCTTTGAAGGTATTGTAAAATCAATTGAAGAAAAGCCCAGAGGCTACTATGTTACGGTTGAATTCGATGAGTAGGGCTGCCATGTAAGGAAGGTAATGTGAAATGTGGGGATCATCTGACAAAAAAATCAACAGCGAAAGTGGTGGACTACGAGGAGAAGAAACTAAGGATTTAAAGGATGTAAAGGTCATTCAGAAGGAATTCCTTGCGGCAATGTCCTATGATATACGCGATCCGCTTAATGCCATATGCGGCATTTCCGATATTGCCCTAAAGAATCTTGAAACAGGCGGCGATACTCAGATGCTTAAGAGTTATCTGGAAATCATCAGGGATTCCGCCTATGAACTTCAGGATGTTATCAACAGCAGATTCACGAAGTTTGAAGAAGAAACAGCAGCTCCCATAGCAGAATTTTCGGTGAATGGCAAGGATGTAAGCGGGAGCAGGCAGGATGAATATAAAATCCTTAACAACCTAAGGGTCCTTATTATAGAAGACAGCGAGGTAAGCAGACTTATTGCCAAAGAACTTTTATCAGATCACGGAGCCATAGTAACGCTTTGTGAAAGTGGTGAGAAAGGAGTTGAAAAATTCAAATCCTCCATTACGGGAACCTATGATGTGATTTTCATGGATATAAAGATGCCGGGAATAGACGGCTATGAGGCAACGGCAAGGATCAGAAGCTGTGCGCATCCACAGGCAAAACATATCCCTATAATAGCAATGACTGCGGAGGCTTTTATAGAAGATATAAAAAATGCAATGAAGGCCGGAATGGATGCCCATGTAGCTAAGCCGATTAATTTAGATAAGATGGTTGCGGCGATTAAAAAATCCGCAAGACATTAGGTAAAAGCTTGAAGGATAAAGGCTGTAGATTAAAAATTGCAATAAATTTTGCCATAGATGTAAAAAACACTTGCAAAAAATACATGTTATATGTATAATGGTCAGTGCTGACGCTCAGATAGCTCAGTTGGTAGAGCAGAGGACTGAAAATCCTCGTGTCGCTGGTTCGATTCCGGCTCTGAGCATTTCGCAGGTGTGGTTCAATGGTAGAACACTAGCCTTCCAAGCTGGATACGTGGGTTCGATTCCCATCACCTGCTTCTTTATTCCCGCAAAGATAGCTTTGCGGGAATTTTTTGTTATCGCAGAGGCGGCGAAAGGAATATAAGGGAGAGAGGTATTTATGAGCTTTAATGTATTTGCTTTATTTTTCAGTCCGACAGGAAATACGCGCAAGGCAGTTCTCTCAGTTGCTAAAGGTATAGCGGATGAACTTGCTTTTGGAGATTATTTTACTATTGATATTACATCGCAGGGTGACAGAGGTGGCGCATATGATTTTGGACCTGAAGATGTCGTGGTTATAGGAATGCCCACTTATGCAGGGCGCATTCCCAATAAGATAATGCCTTACGTAGAAGAAGCAATTTACGGGGATGGTGCGAAGGTCATACCGGTTGTAACCTATGGGAACAGGGCCTTTGATGATTCGCTGAAGGAGCTTGCGACAATTGTATCGGAAAACGGAATGGATCCATGCGCGGCACTTTCTGTTCCCGCAGAGCATGCATTCAGTAATAAGCTTGCTCCTCTTCGTCCTAATGAAGAGGACATTGAAAAGCTTAAGGAATATGGGCATGCCATTGCAGAAAAAATAAAAAAGGGAACAAAGCCTTTTAATATAGATGCGCTGCCCGGGAGAAGCATAGAAGAATCGGAATATTACAGACCCCTTAAGGAGAACGGTGAGGCGGCGAAATTCCTAAAGGCAATGGTTAAAACAGATACATCGAAGTGCACAGGGTGCGCAGAATGCAGACAGATCTGCCCAATGGGATGTTTTGAAAAATCGTTAACCGAGCCGGAGGGCATATGCATTAAGTGCCATGGCTGTGTGCATGTATGCCCGCAGAACGCGAAGTTTTTCGATGATGAAGATCTTAAATCTCATATACGTATGCTTGAGAATAATTATTCGGATAAAGAAAATATGATAGAAGTATTTGGAATATAAAAATTTATTTGACTTTTCAGCGCGTATATAGTAAAGTATCTATTGTTCGCGGCAGCGGACTAATATGCGCGAGTGGCTCAGTTGGTGGAGCGCGACCTTGCCAAGGTCGAGGCCGCGGGTTCGAGTCCCGTCTCGCGCTCGGATACAAAAAGAGACGTTCCGTAAGGAATGTCTCTTTTTGTATCCGAGCACGAGACAGATTGATGAGAAGACGCCTGCGGGTGAAGAGTCTCTCGCTATGAGCACTTAGCACCCGTATTGTGGGTGCTTACGTGCGATGCATGCAAAGCACCCGGCGAGGTATTATCGAGCCGATGGTGCGTGCAGTCTCGCGCTAAAAGGAATGTCTCTTTTTGTATCCGAGCACGAGACAGATTGATGAGAAGACGCCTGCGGGTGAAGAGTCTCTCGCTATGAGCACTTAGCACCCGTATTGTGGGTGCTTACGTGCGATGCATGCAAAGCACCCGGCGAGGTATTATCGAGCCGATGGTGCGTGCAGTCTCGCGCTAAAAGGAATGTCTCTTTTTGTATCCGAGCACGAGACAGATTGATGAGAAGACGCCTGCTCAATGTCTCTTTTATAATACTGTTTTTGGAGGAAAACGATGGAAAATTTACGTTACATAGCTTTGGAGAACTCTATTGAGCTGTATTGGGATAAGCCGGAATTTAGCCGCGAAGGCTATGAATACACTGTTTCTTTTGAGGGACAAAGCTTTGTTACTGACAAAACCCACATGCTGATAGAAGGACTTGAGCCGGAAAAAGAATATTCCTTTGCGGTTTCTTACGGACCAAAAGGCGGCACTTCCATAGTGGCTAAAACTCTAAAGAAATATAAGCGCATTGATATAAGTAAAGCACCCTACAACTGCGTTGGTGATGGAAAAGTTTTAAATACAAAAATGCTGCAGCAGGCTATCGATGACTGCGGAATTGATGAATGTGTTTACGTGCCCAAGGGAGCTTATCTTACCGGAGCTTTAAGACTGCATTCGGACATGATGCTTTTTGTAGATGAGGGAGCAACGCTTCAGGGAACTGCAGAGCTTAAGGATTACCTCCCTAAAATCAGATCCCGCTTTGAAGGAATTGAAAATGAGTGCTACCAGAGCCTTCTTAACTTAGGGTATCTTGACCACAATGGGGGTTATAGTTGTAAGAATGTAATCATTACCGGCGGCGGTGCAATATATGGCGGCGGGGCAAACCTAGCCAAAGCCACTATCGTCTTCGAACGGGAAAAAATGGCCGAGGAACTCAAAGCCCTTGGGGATAATATTAAAGAATATGAGCATAAGGATACAATTCCCGGGAGGATGAGGGGACGCCTTATCAACATGAGCAACTGCCGGAATGTGGTGATCACCAATCTGAAATTGGGGCAGGCTGCCAGCTGGAATGTACATTTTATATATTCAAAAGAGATAATCACATCCCGATGCACCATTAGTTCAGAGGGCATCTGGAATGGAGATGGATGGGATCCGGATTCCTCCGAGGATTGCACTGTTTTTGGCTGTGAATTTTTTACCGAGGACGATTCTGTAGCTATCAAATCCGGAAAAAATCCGGAGGGAAATGTTATAGCAAGACCTACCAAAAACATTAGAATCTTCGATAATGAAGTGCACGCCGGTCATGGACTTTGCATGGGCTCGGAAATGAGTGGGGGCATAGAAGAAGTTTATATATGGGATTGCAGGCTTCTTGAGGCAATGTCCGGAATAGAGATAAAAGGCACAAAAAAGCGGGGAGGCTATGTCAGAAATGTGTTTGCAGACAACGTGGAAACCTCCCACATCATGTTCCATTCCGTAGGTTATAATGATGACGGCATTGGCGCTGAGCATCCACCTGTATTTGAAAAATGCTCTTTTACAAACTTAAAGCTTTCAGGTCATTTTGTGGATAACAGGGATAATCTCCCCTATGAATGCGATTGCATTGAGGTCATTGGCTTCGATGAGCCAAACTATGAGATAAAGGATATAACCTTTGAAAATATTACCCTTGGCAAGCCAAACATACACATCGACAAAGCCAGGGGCATATCCTTAAAAAATATCACGGTAGAAAGCTTTAGCTAGTCCTCCTTGGGCGGAACTAACCAGCCTGTGCACCTGAATACGGACCGGTCTTTGACAGAACTCATCTGTTTCCGGTACTGGGTGGGAGTCATTCCCGTCAGCTCGCTAAAGTGCCGGTTGAAACTGCTTACCGACATGAAGCCTACCTCCTCTGAAATTTCCAGAATGGACATTTCCGTCAGGCGCAGATACTCCTGAGCGTGGGTGATCCTGATGCGGTTTACGTATTCCAAAGCTCCAAATCCCATGATGGAATGAAAGGTGCGGCGAAAATGAGTGGGGCTCATGTTGCACATAACAGCCAGGTCATCCATTGGAAAATTGTCCATGTAGTGAGCCCTGATATGGTTTATTGCCGGGGCAATGGACAGGGTGCTCTTAATCCCATTTTGATCTGCTTCGGAATCAGAGTAAAGGTTCATTAGCTTCATACACAAAGCCAGAACAAGCCCTCTGACCGTAAACTGAAAATTCTCTCTTTTATTCAGCATTTCCTCGATTATCATCAGGACAAGGTTATATATGTCCTGATTCTCATCTCTGTGGAAAATTCTGGCCATATTCATAAAAATATTATTGAAAAGGTCACTGCTCGAAATCAAATCCAGCGGAAAGTATGGCTGCATCAGCGCCTGCACATTGACAAAGATATAGGACCACTTGCTTTTGGTGCCCTTATCTGAGTAAGTAGTATGGGCCACATCCTTGGCAATGATAGTCACGTCTCCCTCATTAAATGGTACTTTTTGACCATATAAATCTATGATGCCGCTGTCTGATTCGCACAATCCGATCTCCAGACAGTTGTGAAAATGGTATGTGCCGGAGGGCACATCAGATATTCTCCATTCTTCTCCGGACAGCAAAATTATCGGAAAATACGCGGGCAGAAGGTAGTTGCGATACTCTATCGCAGCATGCTTTGGTCTTGCCATTGAAAAAATCCCCCAAATTTTTAAACAGTAAATGCAGCAAACTTACCAATACTATAAACATAAATGGTCAAAATTGCAAAGTTTTTATTTGCGAATGCATAGAAGAGATATATGGGGATTTTGTACAATTAACTTGCGAAAAAGGTGTGGACTATAGTTGAAAATACCAATAAGGTTAAAAATCCAAGCAATACAAGAGGTATTTTTAACAAATTTCACGGGGCTTTAAACAATGTATTTGGAGGGAAAATAATGGCGAAGCAGCATGTGACTGATCCTACTGTGGCAGGATCAGGTATGAAGACTGTCGTAAAGACAGATATAAGCTGGAAAAAGGCTATTAAGCGGGATTGGCAGCTATATGCCATGGTGCTGATTCCGATAATTCTTGTAATTTTATATAACTACGGCGCTTATCCGGGACTTCGCATGGCTTTCATGAACTTTAAGCCCGCTAAGGGATATGCCGGTTCAAAATGGGTTGGTTGGGCGACCTTTGAGAAGGTTTTCAAGGATTCGGATTTTAGAAGAGCCTTAAGAAATTCGATCGTTTTTAATCTGCTTGATCTGGCACTGGGCTTCCCTATGCCGATTATCCTGGCGCTGATGCTCAACGAGCTGAGATTTAAGAACTTCAAAAAGGTGACACAGACAATCCTTTATCTGCCTCACTTTTTATCATGGGCTATCATCGGTTCTGTCGCTTACACCATGTTCAAACCAATGTCCGGACTGGTAAATGTTATCCTTATGAATGCCGGAATCATTGAAGAGGGCATCCCGTTTTTGAATGAGCCTCTGCCCTGGGCAGTGACCTACCTGCTCATAGGGGTCTGGCAGGGCATGGGCTGGGGGACAATCCTCTATCTGGCAGCTATCACCGGAATAAGCGGTGAGCTTTACGAGGCGGCTATGATAGACGGAGCCAACAGATGGAAGAGAATGTGGCATATAACCCTGCCGGGAATGCGTTCAACCATCGTAACACTCCTCATCATGCAGCTGGGCCGTGTTATGAATTCATCATTGGAGCGACTGGTAGCCTTTGACAACACAAAGGTAAGGGAATATGAATATCAGCTGGCTGTATATATATACAACAAGGGTCTTGCATCCGGAAAGTATTCGCTGGCAACAGCAGTTGGTCTTTTCCAGTCCCTTGTAGGTTTGATACTGGTACTTATCGCCGACAGGGTGGCAAAGTCACTTGGCGAAAACGGATTGTTATAGGAGGTGATTTCGTTGGCAAAGGAAAAACAAATGAATCCGGAGGAAGGATTCTCAGCTGGCGGAAGTCACGCAATTAACCGATTCCGCGTCAGTGATGTTGTTATGATGGCAATCCTTATAATTCTGTGTGCAACCTGCGTACTGCCGTTTCTACATGTGATGGCAAAATCACTTTCAAGCAACACAGCGGTTCTGTCAAAATCAGTATATTTTTGGCCAAAGGGCTTTACCATCGATGCATACAAGTCTGTATTTGCAGACGGAGGCATGGTGCAGAGCATGTGGTATTCAATGTTTGTTACCTTGATTTTTACCGTGCTGGGTATGATTGCATGTGCCTGTGCAGCATATCCCCTTTCAAAAAAGCGATTGAAGGGCAAGAAAACCTTAACCTTTATTCTTATGGTTCCCATGTACTTTAGTGCAGGCGTTATTCCCACATATATGCTTTTGTACAATCTGAAGCTTTTGGATACCATGTGGGTGTTGATTCTTCCCTTAATTTATTCACCATACAATATGATGATCATGAAGAATTACTTCGCAACTACGATTCCGGATTCTCTGGAGGAGTCAGCATTTTTGGATGGAGCCACAAATTTCCAGATCCTGATGCATATAGTACTTCCGCTTTCAAAGCCGATCATAGCAACGCTGTCATTGTTTTATGCAGTTGGACGCTGGAATTCCTACCAGGACAATATGTACTACATCAGAACCGAAAGACTGAAGATGATCCAGTACAAGCTTTATCAACTTGTTTCGGCAGCATCTGATACCAGTGCATCTATTTCGGACACAGGCAATCAGATTCAGGCAACTCCGGAGGTTCTGCAGGCTGCATGTATTATGTTTGTAACCATACCGATCATTATCATTTATCCTTTCGTGCAAAAGTATTTTGTACAGGGAACGATGATAGGTGCAGTAAAGGGCTAAATAGTGAATGTTTACGGTTGGGGGATAAGCCGACCGATAGCATAAATGTATTAAAAGGTTTATAAACAAGGAGGATGAAAAATGAAAAAAAGAACTCTTCAGAAGTTGCTCTCATGTGTGCTTGCCGGCGCAATGGCAGCATCCATGCTTGTAGGCTGCGGTTCAGATGACGCAGATACAGCAGAGGTAGCAGAGGCAGCAGAAGACACAGAAGATGCAGAAGATGCAGAAGATGCAGAAGACGAGGTTGAACTCGACGAGAATGTTGTAGCAGGAATGGATGGCTGGGTAGCTTTCGAGAATGCGGTAGAACTTCAGATTCCTGTATATGACAGAGGTGAGGGCTCAACCGGCTGCTCAGATGTAGTAACTAACTACTGGACAAATTGGGTTCAGGAGAACTTCGGTGATAAGTGGAACATAAATGTAACATATGTACCGATCGGACGAAGCACAGTAATTGCTGATTACAATCAGCTCGCATCGACAGATTCACTTCCGACAATCTGCGCTGAGTACGATTACGACAAACTGGCCGGATGGGCTGCAGATGGCATCATCGTACCCTACGATCAGGCAGAGTTTAAGACAATTGCACCTACTTACTGGCAGAACATGGTTGACAACGGCATTGATGGATATACAAAGCTCATCGTTGATGGCGAGGAGGATGATTACCTCGTACTTGGCCGCAGACCTTATGGTAATACAAACTACAGATGGACTACCTGGTATCGTCAGGACTGGCTCGAAGAGGCCGGCTTCAGCGAGTATCCCGAGACAACCACAGAGCTGATCAAGCTTTATGAGAAGATTCAGGAAAATCATCCGGGCGTATATCCTGCACAGCTTGCAAAGGCTTCAGGCGCAGGTCTTGACCAGAACTACGGTTACAGAGATTATCCTCAGGATGAAACAGTCTGGGCAACTACCGGTACCTATGAAATCCCTGCTCTTTCAACAGAAGCTCAGAAGAGATTTTTAAAGCTGAACAACTACTTCTATCAGAATGGCATGCTTGATCCCGAGTACTACCTGACAGAGACGACAGATTATGAGTCAAAGTTCATAAATGGTCAGGCATTTACCTACACAGCATACATTGGATCAAACCTTCCTGTGCTTGATTCCTTCTATGAGACAAATCCGGACGCTAAACTTGGCGTAGTAGTAAACTCCGGTAAGTTCACAGAAGATAAGACTTGGGGAACTAACAATTCATACAGACCGAACAACATCTTCGGCGCAATGGTTGGTTTTTCATCAGATGCAGGCGAGGATGAAATCAAGGCAGCTATGATGTACCTTGAGTGGATGTCACAGGACGATGTACTCTTTACTCTTACATGGGGTGAGAAGGGCATCAACTACACGATCGGTGAGGATGGCAACCCTGTAGCAAAGTCTAACGAGGAACTTGAGGCTGATGGCAACATGGATTATCAGCAGGGTCACAACAACAATGTAGACTACTGGATGCTCGTAACTGCTTCAAAGTCATTCGGAGATATCGAAGCTGATGTAAAGGCTGAGACACCGGTTGGAACCCCTCAGGACTTCTATGAGGACATCCTTGCAAACTACTATGGCCAGCTGGCTCTTTATGAGGCAGGCTATGCAAACTCTGACTGCGCATTTGGTGCTCAGGTTGAATCTGCTACAGAGTACAAGGAAACACTTTACAGTGAGAAGTATCCGGAATACAGAGATGAGCTTATCCAGTTTACAGGCTCTGATGAAGATTGGGATGCTTTGTATGATGAGCTTTCACAGAAGTATCTTGATGATGGATATCAGGAGATCATCGATGAGAAGCTTGACCTTTATGAGAATGATCTTTCCACAAAGCTTAAGTAATTAAGCAATTGAAAAATCGCTACAAGATAGAGAAGGCTATAGCCCTCCTGCAATAGGCGGGAGGGCTTATTTATTGAAATTAAGCTGTTTTTCACAATTAAAGTTCTGACTTTTAAGGCAGTTTTTGTGAGAAATGGAGGATTATAATGGCAGGATTGGAATTTGACAAAAAGGAAATCGAGGAGATTCTTGATAGGATTGTAAAGAGAACCATGCGTATGGATCTGACGTGGGACTGGCCATGCGGGGTTGCCTATTACGGAATAAGCACAGCCTATGAGGTCACCGGAAACGAGGAATGGCTTCAGCTGATGAAGGAGAGAATAGACGAGTACATAGAACTGGGTCTTCCTAAGGTGTGGACTGTAAATGCCTGTGCCATGGGGCATTGTCTTATCACTCTTTATCAGGTAACAAAAGAGCAGAAATACTGGGACATCCTTATGACAAAGATAAAGTACATTCAAAAGGATGCCTTAAGATTTGGAGACAGCGTCCTGCAGCACACAGTTTCTGCAAATAATGATTTTCCCGAGCAATGCTGGTGTGACACCCTTTTTATGGCGGCTTACCTGCTGCTCAGGGTTGGAGTCATCCTAAAGGATGAGGATATGATAGAGGATGCTCTTAATCAATATTATTGGCATATCAAATATCTGCAGAACCCGGATTCGGGACTTTTCTATCATGGCTATGACAACATTGCCGGCGACCATATGTCGGGCATTTACTGGGGCCGCGCCAATGCCTGGGCCGCATATACCATGTGCAAGGTAGGAGGTATACTTCCGGAGGCTTATTTATATCCTAAGTTTTTGGAGATAGTGGGAGCTTTAAACGAGCAGCTTTCTTCAATAAAGCTTTTGCAGACCGAGAACGGAATGTGGAGAACAGTGCTTGATGACGAAGGCTCCTATGAGGAGGTTTCAGCAAGCTGCGGTATTGCGGCGGCTTTACTGAATAAGGGAAATCCCTTGTATTTAAAATATATCAACAAGACTATTCGCGGATTGATTGACCTGAATCTGTCAAAGGACGGAAGAGTGCTCAATGTGTCGGGAGGCACGGCTGTCATGAGGGATATAGACGGCTACAGGGGTATTTCCAAGGACTGGATTCAGGGCTGGGGTCAGGGACTTGCGCTCGCATTTTTATCGTCCGTTTTAAATTATGATAATGTGAGAAGTGACGGAGCCCTTTAGAGAAGATATGTACTTTCAATTTACGGATAAGAATAAGGAAAATTACATAGCAGGGGACAGGCTGTATGAGATTACAGCTAATGGACATTCGGCCGGATTTTTGACGGAGGCAAACCGTAATAAGGTAAAAAGGCTTGGAATACCTGAGCTGAATGATGGATTTACTGAAATCTTTTGGTATGACAGGGAAGAAATAACTTTACTTAAGACTGATGAAGACGGAGTTTATGTCGATTATGAGGGTCAGGGAGAGGTGCCCTTGTCCTTTGCAGCTGATGTGCCCTCGGAAGGCAATTACAGGATTAAGCTTACATTAAAGGCATCAGAAAAAGCAGGACTTATGGTCTTTGCCGGGCGCAGGCGCCTTGCAGATCAAAGCCTGCGCGTGGCAGGAGAATATATCTTTCTTGATTTTGTAACCAACATTTGCCCTATTATTCCAAGGGGATACGATAAAGTCATGGAGGATTTGACCTGCAATGTGGCAGTGCTTGGTAAGGGCATACATCTTCAGGAAATTGAAATTGAGCCTTGGGACGGACCTACTCTTTATATAGCAGGAGATTCAACTGTGACAGACCAGCCGGCTGCCTATCCATATCTGCCGGGACAAAGCTATTGCGGCTGGGGTCAGATGATCGGAGCGCTTTTGGGCAGGCAGATGGCAGTGTCAAATCACTCTCATTCCGGGCTGACCACAGAATCCTTCAGATCAGAAGGACATTATCAGATACTGCTGGATCGAATAAGGAAGGGAGATATCTGCCTGTTCCAGTTTGGACATAACGATCAGAAACTCATGGAGCTTACGGCCGATGGAGGCTATAGAAAGAGACTGACAGAATATATTGGCGAGATAAAGTCAAAGGGTGCAACCCCGGTAATTGTCAGCCCCCTGGCCAGGAACAGCTTTAAAAAGGTTGGGGATAAACTTGAATATAATGACCTGCTTAAGCCCTATGCTGCTGAATGCAAAAGGCTTGCGGCGCAGCTTGAGGTACCTTTTATAGATTTACATGCCATGTCCATGGAAGAAATACTTAAGCTTGGAAGAGATAAAGCAAGAAGGCTGTTCTTTCCTTCGGATTATACCCACAGCAATGACTATGGTGCCATGCTGTTTGCGTCCTACGTTTGTGCCGGGCTGGCTAATGCCGGTTTGGTAAGAGAATACCCGTGCGAACTTCTTTCGGTACCTGATGAGGAAGAGGAACTGGTGATTCCTAAGGAGTATGGGCATGTAAAAAATGAGGAAGAGATTGATCTGTTTAAGGACCTTGAGAGGGAAAATGAGAATTTGACCAGAGCTGAGGCCATGGATTTTATCATTAAAACCTGCAAATTCTTTCCGACCAATGTTTACAATGACTACTTTTCGGATGTGGTAGGACATGAAATCTATGCGGGTATAGTGGAAACTGCTTATCAGAATGGAATGATTCCGGAGGAAATGACAAAGGACGGGGCATTTCATCCGCTTAAGGAGATTACTCTTAGAGAATTTGTAATATCACTGATGAATGGCTACAGTGCCAGAAGGCCACTGAGCTGTGAACATCCTGATCTGATTCAGGAGGCTGCCAACATGAAACTGATAGCGTTGGATGTCGAAAAAGATGTGCCCCTGACCCGCAGACAGGCAGCAGATATTTGCAAAAAGATATATGTTTAGAGGAGGAGGCTTGATGTCTAAGAAGGGAGGCTTCACCCTGCCCGGGGAGGCCGGATATGAAAAATTAACATTAGAACTGGCCGAAAAATGGGGAGCTGACGTAATCAGAGACTCAGACGGGACGGTTCTGTCTGATGAGATAACAAATGCCGGCTATGGCATTTATTCTACCATTTGCATAATAAGGGATCACAATGAATGGGCAGTCAGGCATCCGGAGTGTCTGCAGCAGACCTTTTTGTGCTCCGAGCCGCAGGTAGCCTTAGAACAACTTACCAGTATTCATCTTTTGAAGGGTTTCTTTGAGGAACAGTTCAGAGTAAATGACAGCGAGGAAGCCCTAAAGTATATGGAGGTCTATGACAGGACTGAAAACGCAAAGCTTTCCTCAGAAAACTGGTGCTTTGAAAAGGAAGCCGGCAACGTGGTAGTACAGGGGGCAAAGGAGTATCATACCTATACGGTTAATTTCCTGGCCTATAGGATATGGGAAGAAATCTCTATGTATAACCATGTGACCAATTCCTGGGACAAGGAACATCTGATGCCGATAGACCCAAGGCTTCCGGAGGCAGAGAAGTATCTCATGACCTGGATGGAGGACTGGTGCAGGGAGCATCCTGCAACGACAGTGGTAAGATTCACCTCCATGTTTTATAACTTTGTCTGGATATGGGGAGAGTTTGAGCGCAACAGAAATCTGTTTACTGACTGGGGTTCATATGATTTTACCGTAAGTCCTAAGGCCCTAAGCGACTTTGAAAAAAGCCGTGGATATGCCTTAAGCGCGGAGGATTTTATCAACCAGGGAAAGCTGCATGTCACGCACATGCCGCCTACTAAAAAGCAGCTGGATTACATGGATTTTACCAATGAATACGTGGTTGCCACCGGCAGAAAGCTGGTTGATATAGTCCACAGGTATGGTAAAAAGGCCTATGTTTTCTATGATGACAGCTGGGTCGGTATTGAGCCGTATTCAAAGAGATTTAAGGATTTTAATTTTGATGGAATAATAAAGTGCGTGTTTTCAGGCTTTGAATCAAGATTGTGTGCGGGTGTTGAGGTAGAAACTCATGAGCTTAGGCTTCATCCTTATCTTTTCCCGGTGGGACTGGGAGGTCTGCCTACCTTTATGGAGGGAGGAAATCCGACTCTTGATGCAAAGCAGTACTGGAACAGGGTAAGGCGAGCTCTTTTAAGGCAGCCCATCCAAAGGATAGGTCTTGGCGGATACCTGCATCTGGTAGAAGAGTTCCCGGACTTTGTGGACTACATAGAGCAGGTTGGGGATGAGTTTAGAGAAATAGCCTCCCTGCATGAAAATGGTGAGGTTTATACCCTGCCGGTTACAGTGGCTGTGCTGCATTGCTGGGGAGGCTTAAGGCCTTGGATTCTTTCCGGTCACTTCCATGAAACCTACATGCACGATTTAATCCATGTAAATGAGGCTTTGGCAGGTCTTCCTGTAAACGTAAAATTCATAAACTTTGAAGATGTCGTAAATGGCGGCCTTGAAGGAGTCGATGTGGTGATAAATGCCGGAAGGGCAGGCAGTGCCTGGAGCGGAGGCATAAACTGGAGAGAGCCGGAACTTGTTGCAAGACTGCAGGAATTTACTGCTAAGGGAGGGTGTTTTATAGGAATCGGAGAACCCTCTGCTGCAGAAGGGTACTATGATTATTTTAGGATGTCTAAAGTGCTTGGGGTAGATAAGGATACCGGAGATAGGGTTTGCCATGGAAAATGGCAGTTTGATTTGGACGTGGAACTGGCAAATAAATTAATGCCTGAAGGATCTTTGCTTCCAAAGCAGACGGATTTGTTTTTGACAAATCCGAATGCAAAGGTACTTGCAAAAGCAGATGAGATTCCTCTTGCAATAGTAAATGAGTTTGGCAGAGGCAAGGGAATTTATTTAAGCGGATTTAAGCTTACCAATGCAAATACAAAAATGCTGCTGAACCTTATAATGTTTGGAGCAGGGATTGGGCTTGAACAGGATTATATTACAGACAGCGTGGATGCGGAGTGTGCTTTTTATCCTGTAAGCGGAAGGCTGGTTGTCATGAACAGCTCAGAGAGGCAGGTAAAAACAAGCATTAATACAAAAGAAGGAGTGAAAAGCTTTGAGCTGGCTCCTTATGAAACAATCATAACAGGCTAAAATTTTCTTCTTTTAAGCAAGACTTAAGGCACTCTAAGCTTTAAGTCTTGCGGCATTTAGGAGATTATGAAGGAAATAATCTAAGGAGGCTTTAAATGAATATAGGAATCAGACTGCATGACGTTGGCGGTGAAACCTTTGAGGAGAGAATGGACAAGGCAAAGGAGCAGGGCTTTGGCTGTGCGCATTTGGCTCTTGCACCAAACTTTACGGGCTATTCAATGACTCTGCCTGAGCTTACTACAGGATGGGCGATGAACATAAAAAGGAAATTTGACTCACTTGATATGGATCCTGCAGTGCTTGGCTGCTACCTTAATCTGGCAACTCCGGATGAAGCAGCCCTTAATAGAACCCGGGAAATATATAAAGCGCATCTTAGATTTGCATCAGTGATGGGGGCCGGAGTTGTAGGTACGGAAACAGGAGCGCCCAATACAGATTATCACTTTGAAGAAAGATGCCACAGCGAGGAGGCTTTGGATATTTTCTGCAGAGGATTGGAGCCGGTGGTCAGGTATGCTGAGAGTGTTGGACAGATACTGGCACTGGAGCCGGTATACCGTCACATCATGTATTCACCGAAGCAGACCCGTAAGGTGCTTGATAAAATATCGTCACCGAATCTGATGGTGATCTTTGATCCGGTCAACCTCCTTCATGAGACAAATTATGATAATCGTGAGGAAATATTTGATGAGGCCATGGACCTTCTGGCAAATGAAATAACCGTGCTGCACATAAAGGATTTTGTCATAGAGGATGGCAGGCTGATTTCCTGCGGCGCCGGATGCGGCATGATGGACTATGGCAAAATACTTAAATTTGCAAAGGAAAAGAAGCCTTGCATACATGCAACTCTTGAGGATACAAAGCCGGAGAATGCCGTTTCCTGCAGAGAGTATATTTTAAGAGAATTCGCAAAAGCATAAAGTTCAAATACGCCTCCTTAAGTATTTGGCGCCGAATTTACCGGTTATTTTGTGGTCTTGCGGATGATAAGCTCTCCGGAAAAGACGGTCTTTTGAGGCATCATGCTGCCGTTTAAAACCTCAAGCAGGGTGCGGACTAACTGGGAGGTAATGTCCTCAACCTTGTTGTGGATGGAGGTTAGCTCCGGGTCACAGCAGGTGGCCAGAAGGGAGTTGTTGTAGCCGATGACGGACATGTCATCAGGGATAGAAAGCCCTTTTTGGCGGCAGTACTTTATGGCACCCATGGCAACGTAGTCATCAGAGCAGACTATGCAGTCAAAGAGGAGTCCTTCATTTGCAATACCTTCAATGAATCGCGCAATGTCATTTGCAGAGTCACGATCCCCATCGTAGTATCGGTAATATTCCTTTGAGACTGTAAGATCATGAGTAAGAAGAGCGCTTTGATATCCGGCCAGCTTCTTCTTGTTGGCATAGGAAACAGAGTCATAAATGAACAATATCCTTTTGCAGCCGGATAAGATGGCGTATTCCACACCGTCAAAGGTAGCTTTCATATCATCACAGAAACAACAATAAATGTTGTCAAAATCAAGTTCGGCGTTGTATAGCATGATTGGTACTTTTTTTGCGGCCTCGCGTATGTAGTCATTGTCGGAGTCCGAATCAAAGATAAACTGAGAGCCTAAAAGGATAATGCCGTCAACATGCTTTGCAAGCATGGTTAAGACGGCTTCACAGGCTCCCTTATGATCGTACCCTGAGGAAATGATGAAGGTTTCATAGCCAGCCTGGCGCAGGGCATTTGCAGTAAAGAAAATGGCCTTGGCAAGGAACAGATCCGAGCAGTCAGCACTAATGATGCCGATGGTCTTTGTGGAAGTATCCCCGATGGCATTTGCGACAGAATTAGGTGAATATCCGAATTTTAGAGCCGCGTTTAGTACCTTCTTTTTAGTATTTTCAGAAACGTTGCCGGCACCATTTAACACCCGTGATACGGTGGCAATAGAAACCCCGGCCTCTTTGGATATGTCAAAAATTGTTACCTTATTACCCATGGTCAACCTCCGAATCATCGTGAAAATATTTTCACAATCTGAAAGTATTTTACACTTTAACTAAAAAAATTGCAATATAATGTTAAAAATGCCCTATTGACGAAAGCTTATTTTCTGTATTACAATTCCTATTGTAAGAAGTTTTCACTGCAATGTAAATATTTTCACAAGCTTAGAGAAAGGTAGAAAAAATGAATTTAAATCTCAGACCAAAAGAAGAATGTAAGTATGATGCAGTATCTCTTGGAGAGATAATGCTCAGACTTGATCCGGGTGAAGGCCGTATCCGTACTGCCCGTTCCTTCAGAGCATGGGAGGGCGGCGGAGAATACAACGTAATCCGCGGTCTCCATAAATGCTTCGGAATGAACACAGCCGTTATTACAGCTTTTGCCGACAACGAGGTCGGTCTTCTTATGAAGGACTTCATTGAGCAGGGCGGCGTGGCTACAGACCTTATCTACATGAAGAAGACTGACGGAATCGGTCGTCTTTGCAGAAACGGAATCAATTTTACGGAAAGAGGCTTTGGAATCCGCGGTGCTGTCGGATGCTCAGACAGAGCTAACACAGCCATCTCACAGGCTACGCCTGAGGATTTTGATTTTGAGTATATCTTTGGTACCCTCGGCGTTCGCTGGCTTCATACCGGCGGTATCTATGCAGCACTTTCAGAACAGTCCTGTGAGACAGTGCTTGCAGCAATCAAGACTGCCAAGAAGTACGGAACCATCGTTTCCTATGACCTTAACTACCGTCCGTCAATGTGGTCTGCAATCGGCGGTATTAAGAAGGCTCAGGAGGTAAACAAGGAAATTGCCAAGTATGTGGATGTAATGATTGGCAATGAGGAAGATTTTACAGCCTGCCTTGGATTTGAGATTGAGGGAAATGATGAGAATCTTAAGACCTTAAACCTTGACGGCTATAAGAAGATGATCAACGAGGCTGCAAAGACCTATCCGAATTTCAAGGCAGTTGCAACTACCCTTCGTCAGGTTAAGACCGCAACTGTAAACGACTGGTCTGCAATCTGCTGGGCAGATGGGGAGATTTATAAGGCAAAGCAGTATGACGGCCTTGAAATCATGGACCGTGTTGGCGGCGGAGATTCCTTTGCATCAGGTCTTGTTTATGGCCTTATGACTACAGGGGACGCTGAACTTGCTGTTAACTATGGAGCAGCTCACGGCGCACTTGCAATGACTACTCCGGGCGATACCACCATGGCTTCAAAGAAGGAAGTTGAGGCAATCATGGGAGGCGCAGGAGCCAGAGTACAGCGTTAAAATCACCGGGTGATGTTAAATGGCACGATACAAACTTTTAAAAGAGAAATCAGGATTTAATGATAAGGAGGAATGATTAAATGAGCAGCTATACAAATTTTAGTCTTGAGGGAAAAATTGCCCTCGTAACAGGCGCTTCATATGGAATCGGATTTGCAATTGCGTCTGCTTATGCCGAGGCCGGTGCAACCGTATGCTTTAATGATATAAAGCAGGAACTGGTTGACAAAGGTCTGGCAGCCTATAAGGAAAAGGGCATTGAGGCTTATGGATATGTGTGCGACGTCACAAAGGAGGATCAGGTTCAGGCCATGGTCGCTCAAATCGAAAAAGAGGTAGGCGTAATCGATATCCTTGTAAACAATGCGGGCATCATCAAAAGAATCCCCATGACTGAGATGACAGCAGATGAATTCAGACAGGTAATTGATGTTGATTTGAATGCTCCCTTCATCGTATCAAAGGCAGTTATCCCTCAGATGATCAAAAAGGGTCATGGCAAGATTATAAACATCTGCTCAATGATGTCAGAGCTTGGCCGCGAGACTGTATCCGCATACGCAGCAGCAAAGGGCGGACTTAAGATGCTTACAAGAAACATTTGCTCTGAGTATGGCCAGTACAATATCCAGTGCAACGGCATTGGGCCCGGATATATCGAGACTCCTCAGACAGCTCCGCTTAGAGAGATCCAGCCGGATGGAAGCCGTCATCCGTTTGACCAGTTCATCTGCGCAAAGACACCTGCCAACAGATGGCTTCAGACAGAGGAACTTCAGGGACCGGCAGTATTTTTGGCATCTGATGCATCAAACGCAGTCAATGGACACATCCTCTACGTTGATGGAGGAATCCTTGCTTACATCGGTAAGCAGCCGGGCTAAAATCACTTAAAGAACAAATCTTGATATTACATGACGATTCTCTTAGCGTCCCGGTTTTTGCCGGGGCGCTTTTAAAATCTTGTGATTTTATGCGGAATGCGATACAATAAGGTGTAAAATTATATTAAGGGGAGGTATTTAAATGCCTAAAATCGGAGAAACACAATTTTTTAATGTTCAGACAGAACCGGAAACAGGGGTTAAGGTTGTACTGTCAACAGTTTACGATGCTTTGATGGAGAAGGGATATAATCCCGTCAACCAGATCGTCGGTTATATTATGTCGGGCGATCCTACCTATATAACCAGCCATAATAATGCAAGAAGCCTTATTATGAAGGTTGAGAGGGATGAGCTGGTAGAGGAGCTTCTCACACAGTATATTAAGAATAACGGATGGCAGTAATATGCGGATTTTAGGACTTGATTACGGATCCAAAACTGTAGGGGTGGCGATAAGCGACCCCTTATTGCTGACTGCGCAGGGAGTTGAGATAATAAGGCGGGATTCCGAGAATAAGCTGCGCAAAACCTATGCCCGGATCGAAGAGATAATAAAGGAATACGGCGAGGTTGACAGGATAGTTTTAGGATATCCTAAAAATATGAATGATACAGAAGGCGAGAGATGCGAAAAAGTAATGCAGGTTAAGGCAGATCTTGAGAGAAGATGCAATATTCCTGTTATATTATGGGATGAAAGGCTCACTACGGTTGCTGCGGATAAGGCAATGATTGAGAGCGGCATAAGACGTGAAAATCGCGGCAAATATGTTGATGAAATTGCCGCAATGTTTATTCTGCAGGGATACCTTGACAGCATGAGGGAATAATATGGAGAAAATACAGTTTGAAACAGATGACGGAATGATGGAATTTTTCATTATTGATCAGACCCGGATAAGCGGAAGAGATTATCTGCTGGTAGCTGATTCCATGGAGGATGAGACAGATGCTCTGATACTTAAAGATGTCTCAAAGGAGACAGATACAGAGGCTGTGTATGAACCTGTTGAAGATGAGACAGAGCTTATGGCAGTTGCAAAGGTTTTTGAGGAATCATTGGGGGATATAGAATTTGAGTGATACTTTAAAAATAATACCTTTAGGCGGTTTGGACCAGATAGGTATGAACATAACGGCTTTTGAGTATAAGGAAAGCATAATTGTAGTTGACTGCGGATTGTCTTTCCCGGAAGATGATATGCTTGGAATAGACCTTGTTATTCCGGATATTACATACTTAGCCGATAATATGGATAAAATAAAAGGCTTTGTGATTACTCACGGACATGAGGATCATATAGGCGCGGTTCCTTATGTGCTTCATGAGATAAATGTGCCGGTATATGGGACGCGACTTACCATGGCATTAATAGAAGGAAAACTTAAAGAGCATAGGCTTTTGGGCACTATAGAATGTAATGTGGTAAACTTTTCGGATGTAGTGTCTTTAGGTGATTTTGACGTTGAATTCATAAAGACCAATCACTCTATTTCGGATGCGGCAGCACTCGCGATAAAATGTCCCGTCGGGTGTGTTATCCATACGGGCGATTTTAAGGTTGACTATACTCCTGTATTCGGAGACCCTATAGATTTGGCAAGATTTGCACAGCTTGGCAGTGAAGGTGTTCTTGCCATGATGTGTGATTCCACCAATGCGGAGAGGCCGGGATTTACCAATTCCGAGAAGACTGTCGGCAAGGCCTTTGACTCCATTTTTGCCGAGCACCCCAATCAGAGAATTCTTGTTGCCACATTTGCATCTAATGTTGACAGAGTCCAGCAGATAATAAATGCTGCCATACGTTATGGACGTAAGGTTGTGGTAGAAGGCCGCAGCATGATCAATATAATAGAGACGGCTTCCGAAATAGGGTATCTTAATATTCCCCAGGGGACGCTTATTGATATTGCCAATGTAAAGGATTATCCTGATGATAAAATCGTAATAATCACAACCGGCAGCCAGGGCGAATCAATGGCAGCTCTTTCGAGAATAGCCAGCAGCATACATAAGAAATTATCAATTAAACCCGGCGACCTTGTTATATTTTCATCAAATCCCATTCCCGGTAATGAAAAAGCGGTATCAAAGGTTATTAATGAATTGTCCATGAAAGGGGCGGAGGTAATTTATCAGGACGCTCATGTTTCAGGTCATGCCTGCTGCGAAGAGATTAAGCTGTTATATACACTTGTTAAGCCTAAATATGCGATTCCGGTTCATGGCGAGCATCGTCATCTTGCAGCGCAGAAAAGCATTCTGGAAAATTTAGGTATTCCGAAGGAAAATATATTTATAATGTCAACCGGTCAGGTGCTTGAACTGGATGAGAACAGTGCCAAAATAACCGGCGATGTTCCAACAGGTGCGGTATTTGTTGACGGACTTGGTGTTGGTGATGTCGGAAATGTGATACTTATGGACAGACAGCGCCTTGCAGATGACGGGATAGTCATTGTGGCTATGACTTTGATTGAAGGCGATAATTATGTGTGCAGCGGGCCCGATATTATATCAAGAGGCTTTGTATACGGTAAAGAATCCGATGAACTTATAGTAGAAGCCTGTGAAGTTGTTGAGATGACTATGCATAAGATTCAGGATAAGGAAATCAGGAATCGCAATAAGATTCGTGAAATGGTAAGAGATGCATTAAGTGGTTTTATATGGAAGAGGATAAAACGTAATCCTATGATACTTCCTATAATTATGGATTTGGAAGAGTAAGCTATGTTAAAAAACAACCCGGAACTTAAAAAAGCAGTAGATAATCTTATAGAGGCCATTAAAAATACGGATGAATATAAGAATTATCAGACATTTAATGACGAACAGAATTATTCCCAAGAGGATCTCGAACTGATAAAGCAGTTAAAAAGAGTAAATATTGAGTTGATTAAACTCCCTCCGGAGCTTCGCGGCAGTCAAAGGGAGGCTTCTTTACTCAATGAATATGAGGAGCTTAATGAAAATACTGTCGTGTATGATTTTGCCCATGCGGAAATAAAATATACGGAATTGTGCAGGGGAATATTGTCGGAAGTAATGGACACTATAGATTTATGATGTCTTTGAAAGGTAAATGAAATGGCCACAAGAAAGAATTACAGCAAAAATATAAGGCAGATAATTGTTTCTTTTACCGGAACGATTGTCAGGCTTGCAGTACTTGCGGTATGCGTTCTGGTAATTTATAAGGCAGGCAAGTATGCATATGATTTTGGCTTCAGGATATTTACCGAAGAAGCGATGGCGCCGATACCCGGAAGGGATGTGGCCATAACAATTGTCCAGGGCGACAGCCTGATGGATACATGTAATATGCTTGAGGAAAAAGGTCTTGTAAGGGATGCTAAGCTTACCTGGATACAGAAGAAAGTGTCTGTATACGATAACGATATTAAGCCGGGCTTTTATACCTTAAATACTTCCATGACGGCAGAGGAAATGTTTGCGATAATAGCCGGTTCGTCTTCAGATGAAGAGGCTTCTGAAGAACTTGAAGAAAATACAATGGAAGCAGCTCCTCTTACGGAGGGTGAAATTGACCTTGATTCACTTATTGACAGTACTATTCCGGATGCCGATGTCGTAAATGACTCCCTTGATGAAGAAGGTGAAGGTGAGGAAGGCGGCGAGCAAAGCGGTGAAGAATCAGGAGAGACTGAGGAATAAGAGATCAAATGATTACGGATGAAAGAACTGCGGCATATATAGATTCTCTAAGCGATGGCAACACGCCTTTTCTTGACGAACTTGAGAAATGGTGCATTAAAGAAAATATTCCGATAATACGGCGTTCCATGCAAAGCCTGCTTAAATTCATACTTAAAAGCCATAAGCCGAAGAGAATTCTTGAGGTAGGTACGGCGGTTGGATTTTCCGCAATACTGATGGCGGAATATTCACCTGGGGATGCTCATATTACAACGATTGAGAAATATGAGAAGAGGATACCGATAGCCAAAGAGAACTTTAAGAAATCGGGTTATGATGGGAAAATCACCTTTATTGCCGATGATGCTGCTGCGGTGCTCAAAGCCCTTAATGAAAATCATGAAAAATATGACCTTATCTTTATGGATGCGGCAAAGGGTCAGTATATGAATTTCTTTGAGGATGTTATGGGATTAATGGAGAAGGGAAGTATCCTTATATCCGATAATATTCTTCAGGACGGTGATATTATTCAGTCGCGATTTGCAATAACACGGCGCAATCGGACAATACATGCGCGGATGAGAGAATATCTTAGGGTATTGACAAAAGATAAGAGACTTGCGACTACACTTCTTCCGGTAGGCGACGGAGTGGCACTTAGTGTATCGGTATGAGGAGATAAATGAAAAGAAAAGGTAAACCTGAACTTTTAATTCCGGCAGGAAGTCTTGAGGTATTAAAGACAGCTGTAATATATGGTGCCGATGCGGTATATATCGGCGGTGATGTATTTTCGCTAAGGGCAAAGGCAAAGAACTTTACTTTGGATGAGATGAAGGAGGGCATTGATTTTGCCCATGAGCATGGAGTAAAGGTGCATGTAACGGCGAATATTTTAGCCCATAATGACGATATTGATGCGGCGCGGGAATATTTTAAAAAACTGAATATTCTTAAGCCCGATGCGCTTATTATTTCCGATCCGGGTATGCTCTCCCTCGCAAAAGAAGAATGCGAAGGGATTGATTTTCACATAAGTACGCAGGCTAATAATACGAATTATATGTCCTATAAATTCTGGTATGATCAGGGCGCAAAAAGGGTTGTTTCGGCAAGAGAGCTGTCGCTTAAGGAAATAAAGGATATAAGGGAAAAGATTCCCGAGGATATGGAGATAGAGAGTTTTATTCATGGTGCGATGTGCATATCCTATTCCGGAAGATGCCTTCTGTCTAATTATTTTGTGGGAAGAGATGCGAACAGAGGTGAGTGTACTCATCCCTGCCGCTGGAAATACGCGGTGGTCGAAGAGACACGCCCCGGAGAGTATTTTCCCGTTTTTGAGAATGAAAGGGGCACTTATATATTTAATTCCGGAGATTTGTGCATGATAGAGCATATTCCCGAGATGATAGATGCGGGAATAGACAGCTTTAAGATAGAAGGAAGAATGAAAACTGCTCTTTATGTGGCTACAGTGGCAAGAACCTACCGCAAGGCCATAGATGATCTTTATATAAGTAAAGAGCTTTACCGGGATAATATGAACTGGTATAAGGAGCAGATAGGTAATTGTACCTACAGGCAGTTTACCACGGGATTTTATTTTGGAAAGCCCGATGATAAATCACAGATATATGATAACAATACATATATAAGGGATGCCGTTTACTTAGGAAGCATAGAAGAGATTCGCAGTGACGGTGCCGTTCGTCTTACCCAGAAAAATAAATTCTGTGTGGGTGATGTGATTGAAGTCATGAAGCCCGACGGGGAAGATATTCCGGTAAAGGTTCTCAGCATAGAAAGCGAAGACGGTAATTTTCAGGAAAGTGCTCCGCACGCAAGGCAGGTTATATTTGTAAAGCTTGAAGCAGTTAATGAAGACTTTAAGGCTCATAGAGAGAATCTGTTTGATAAATATGACATTTTGCGGGTTAAGGCACCGGAGGAAGAGCAATGAAATTATTAAGTGTTATAGTGCCCTGCTATAATGAGGAACAGGCAGTTCCTATTTTTTATGAAGAACTCAATAAAATAAGGGAACTTTTTAAAGCCGAATTTCCGAAGGTGAAGTTTGAACTGATTTTTATTGATGATGGATCAACAGACAATACGTTAGAAGCAATAAAGGAACTTCGCAAAAGTGATGAGATTGTTCACTTTGTATCCTTTTCGAGAAATTTCGGAAAAGAAGCGGGAATTTATGCAGGCCTTAAGAAAGCAAAGGGTGATTATACCGTTATAATGGACTGCGATCTTCAGGATCCCCCGGCTCTTCTGCCTGAGCTTTACAGGGCTGTTGCAGAGGAAGGGTATGATTCTGCTGCGACAAGACGCGTTACGAGAAAGGGTGAGCCCCCTATAAGATCGTTTTTTGCAAGATGCTTTTATAAGATGATGGGGAAATTATCCAAAACGGAATTTGTAGACGGAGCACGTGATTATCGAATCATGACTCGTCAGATGGTTGATGCCATATTGTCGATGGGTGAGTATAACAGGTTCACAAAGGGAATATACGGCTGGGTAGGCTTTAAGACAAAATGGTTTGCCTATGAAAATGTAGAGCGGGTGGCCGGTGAGACAAAATGGTCCTTTTGGAAGCTTTTCCTCTATTCAATAGAGGGAATTGTTGCATTTTCAACAGTTCCTTTATCCCTTGCCACCATGATGGGATTTATATTCACTGTTGCGGCATTTCTGCTTATTATCTTCATAGTGATAAGAACTATGGTGTTCGGAGATCCCACTAACGGTTGGCCGTCCATGATATGCATTATTACCTTATTTGCAGGACTGCAGATGTTTGCGATAGGAATTTTGGGTACATATTTATCAAAGACATATCTTGAGACAAAGGGACGACCTATATATATCGCAAAGGAAGAGGAATGATCGTGTCTAAAGGAAATGAGAAGGTTCCTGATATAACGGTTATTGTGCCGGTATATAAGGTTGAGGACGAATACTTAAGGGAGTGCCTTGAGAGTATCATGCGGCAGACACTTGAGAATTTTGAACTTATCTGTGTCTCAGATGGCGCAGGAGAGAGAAGCATATCGATTCTTAACGAATATGCCCAAAAGGATTCCCGCGTCAGGGTAATATGCCAGGAAAATCAGGGTGTCTGCGCTGCCAGGAATAAAGCGCTTAGGGCAGCAGGAGGCAGATATATTACATTTATCGATTCCGATGATACGGTTGAAAGGGATAATCTTAAGGAAGCAGTGGAATATGCAGACGAAAATAATCTTGATGTCCTGATGTGGAATATGTATCGCTGCTATCCTGACCATAAAACTGTTTTTGCACCATATACGGAAGATATCAAATGCTTTACAAAGGAGCAGAAGGAAGAGGTTCAGTTTAAATGCTTAGTCGGCATTTTACCTTTTTTTAAATGCCCTCCCGCAAGCGCCGATGCTGCCGGATCGGCATGCGCTAAGCTCTACAGAAGAGAATTCCTTCTTGAAAAATCACTTGAGTATACAAAAGGACTTAAACGGGCAGAGGATATGCTGTTCAATCTTCAGGTGTTTGATGCTGCAGAGAGGATAGGATATCTGTACAGATTCTTCTATAATTACAGGCAGCTTTCTTCTTCGGCAACATATACTTACAGGGAAAACGGTATAAATATATTTACTGATTCTCTAAAGGGTATAAAGGCACATCTTGATGATAAGAAAAAAGGTGAGCTGTATTATCAGATATATTATATGCGCTGCATGTTTTTCTTTTTAGAAAGTATGGATATGGATTATCTTAATCCTTTAAATCCCAAATCTCTTAAAGAGAAAGCGGCCGATATGAAAAGAGTGATCGCAGCCGATCCGTATAAGGAGGCCTTTAATAATCTGAAGAATGATTATTTAACACTGCCGAGGCGCATTCCCTTGTTTCTTATAAGACATAATATGGTATTGACGCTGATGTTTTTTTATTCTGTATACAGAATCACTCAGAAAGGAAAATAAAGTTTGAGTACAAAAATACCGGGTATATCAATAATAATGCCCTGCTATAATACTGAAAAATACATAAAGAAAACCCTGGATTCAATATTCGGGCAGAGCTTTAAGGATATTGAACTTATTATGGTAGATGACGGCAGTAAGGATTCGACACCTGAGATTCTTGATAAATGCGAAGCAGAGCATAAAGACATTGTTAAGGTAATCCATAAGGAAAACGGCGGTCAGTCGACAGCAAGGAACGTGGCAATGGAATATGCTTCGGGTGAATATGTTATCTTCTGGGACAGTGATGACTATGCCGATGTGGACTATCTGGAGACCTTGTACAATGCGGCTAAGGAAAATGATTCGGAGATGGTTCTTTCAGGCTCCCATTACGTTGATGAATACGGAGTCATATTGGAGAATCTTAATTATCCCGTGAACAGATATCCCCATTATGCCTTAAGGCGTTTAAGCCCTCATGGAAAGCTTTATAAAAGGGAATTTTTAAACCGTCACAATATCCGCTTTGCCGACGGTAAGAGATATGAGGATAATCCCTTTAATTTTCAGGCGATGTTTTTGTCTAAGAATTTTGTGATTTTACCTTATACGGGACATTATCAGGTTGTGCATACGGGAAGTTCCACATCTTCTGTTATGGATCCGAATAAAATGCCCTATGATGCGATAGAAAATGCCATCAAATATGTGAATGCCCATAAGGATGAGGTAAATGATTATCCGATGTTTGAATTTACCGTGCTGAGCTTTATGACATATTTTATTTTCCTTGGAAACAGGGAACATATGCAGGCTGCGCACCATGAAAGCAAGGGATTTAAAAACAATGATTCCCTTATAAGCGATCTTTGTGATTTTACCCAGCGGGTTATACCCAAAGAACTGCCGGATTATAATAAAAATCCCCATGTCGGCATATTTAAAGAAAAACCCCTACAGTTAAGACAGCGTGCAGGGGTTTGGCTCTTTACAAAGCTTCTTAAGACGCATACGCTAAAAGCCTTTGCAAAGGTGTATTATGTTTTTGTAAGATGATGATTACTTATAATTGTACCAATAAGGTACGATGCAGTTAAAACTCTGTCCGCGGTATTTAATCTGAATGCCGCGGATAAATTTTTTGATAAATACCGGAAAATGATCCAGTACATACTGCTTAATGGTAAGACTTTTTTCTATCCTGTCTGCTTCGGCGGCTGATGGAATGGGAAGATTGTGAACTTTCCTTATCAGGGCACCCTCATCAAGCATGTCATGATAATTGACAGAGGATACGCCGTCCTTATTGGTTATACAGACAACACAATCCACATCCGTAAAGTGAAGCTCTAAGTCGTGCGCGGTTAAGAGAAAATCATAATCGGCACTGTAATGATAACGGGTTTTGAAAGGATAGCGTGACAAAAGTTCCCTGTTGGCAAATACTGCCTGATGCGAAAATGGCATGGCAGATAAAATCTTGTCATAATCCTTCGGAAAAAGGTAGAATCTTCCGTATTCGTACTCCACGCAATCCCCGTAAAGGATAGCAGAGGATGGGTAAGTCTTTTTAAAAATCTCAGAAAGAACCGTCTCATTATAAAAGCAATCACCGGCATTCATGAAATTAATCCATTTACCGCTGCAAGAGGTGACGGCTATGTTCATAGCATCATAAATGCCGGTATCTTCATCTGAAATATAATTAAGACAGATATTCTTTTCTTTAAAACGTTTGGCATACTTAAGGACTATCTCTTCGGTATTATCCGTAGATCCGCCGTCCTTAATGATATATTCATAATTGTTATAGTCCTGGGCGAGAACTGATTCCATTGTCATGGGGAGCAGCTCTGCGGCATTGTAACAAACCGTTACAATTGATACAAGGACATCACCTGGTGCTGTACTCATAGTCTAATCATATGGTCTCATCGAGCAACGCTTTTTCATATGCCTCTAAAATAACTGAGGAAACCTTTTCGCGGGATTCCTGCGAAATGGGATGAGCTATATCCCTGTAATCACCCTCAGCCCTCTTGCGTGAGGGCATGGCGATAAATAACCCCTTTTCACCTTCGATAATTTTGATATCATGGACAACAAACTCACCATCAATTGTAATGGATACAACCGCCTTCATGTTGCCGTCCTTGGTGATTTTGCGAATTCTTACATCAGTTATATTCATCGGCGCCCTCCTTTTAGAAAACGTAGCGGTCGCTCTTTTCAAGAACCAGTTTAATCTCTCCTTCGCCCTTGTAATATGAGTTGGCCGTTATTGTGCCATGGCTCTCTACTATACAGTTTTCAATGTAGGAATTATCGCCGATGTAAACATCGTTCAAGATAACGGAATTGCGGATCGTGCAATTATTGCCTACGAATACTTTCCTGTACAGAATTGAGCCTTCAACTGTTCCGTTGATAATAGTACCGCTTGATACAAGTGAATTGCGCACATTAGAGCCAACATTGTACTTAGCGGGAGGTAAGTCGTCAACTTTGCTGTATATATCGGGGTATTGCTTAAAGAAGTAATCACGAACATCGGTTTTGAGGAAATCCATATTTGTTCTGTAATAATCATCTATGGAAGCGATATTACTCCAATATTCCTTATGCTTGTAAGCATAAATCTTCTTGATGTTCTTGTAGCGGATCAGTATATCCCTTACGAAATCAAAGCGCTCTTCTTCAGCACATTTCTCGATTAATTCAATGAGAAGGCGTCTTCTTATGACATATATTCCGCAGGAAATGGTTGTGGATTTTGCGATGATGGGCTTTTCGTCAAAATCCTCAATAAGCATCTCGTCGTTAAGCTTAACAACACCATATCTCTCACAATCCGAATCTGCCGGAATATCCGTACATACAACAGTTATATCGGCACCTTTTTGCATATGGTATTCGAGAACCTTATTATAATCCAGCTTATATACTGCGTCACCGGATGCAATGACAACGTAAGGTTCATGGGAATCCTTAAGAAATGCAAGATTCTGATATATTGCATCTGCGGTTCCTCTGTACCAGAAACTGTTCTCACTTGTAACCGTAGGCGTGAATATATTAAGTCCGCCCTGCTTACGTCCGAAATCCCACCATTTCGAGGAACTTAAATGCTCCTGAAGGCTTCGCGCATTATACTGCGTCAGCACGCCTACCTTTGTGATATGGGAATTGGACATATTACTGAGTGCAAAGTCGATCGCTCTGAAATTACCGGCCATGGGCATTGCACAGACAGCGCGCTTTGCGGAAAGTTCTTTCATGCGGTAGCTGTTGCCGCCTGCTAAAATTAATCCTATCGCTCTCATCTGTTATCACCTGCCTTTATAAATGTTTTGCCGCTGCCAAGAGCATTTTTGTCAAAATCATCAGCAACAGTTTTTCCGGATACCATGCTGTTTTTGCCGATTGATATGCCATCGGGAATAGTAGTGCGCTCACCAATCGTAACAATACCGTGTGTATAGATAGAGGGATCTGTTTCGTTGGTTATTTCTTCACCGGTACCTAAGACAACATTATTGCCGATAACAACATCTTCTGCGATTATTGATTTGCGGATCTCGCAATTATCACCTATAACTGTTCCGTTCATGATTATTGAATCGGATACAACCGTGTTCTTACCGATAGTAACACCGCATCCGATTACGGAATTATAAACCTTTCCATAGATATCGGCACCTTCACCGACTATACTGCGTTCAACGACACTGTCGCCGGATATGTACTGAGGAGGAAGAGCATCACTCTTTGTATATATCTTCCAGTATTCTTCATAGAGATTGAAGTCGGGAACAATATCAATAAGCTCCATGTTGGCTTCCCAATAGGAATTAAGAGTTCCGACATCCTTCCAATATCCGTTGAATTCATAGGCAACGCATTTGCCGCCCCTGCCGAATACATAGGGAATAACGTGCTTGCCGAAATCAAGTCCCGGTTCATTGGCATTTTCGATAAGCGCTCTCTTTAGTGCTTTCCAATTGAAAATATAAATACCCATAGAAGCTAAATTGCTGTGGGGATGCTCGGGCTTTTCTTCAAATTCCGTTATCACACGATTTTCATCCGTTATAAGGATACCGAATCTTTTTGCTTCTTCCATGGGAACGGGCATAGCAGCTATTGTTATATCCGCATTATTGGCCTTATGGAAATCAAGCATAACCTCGTAATCCATCTTATAGATATGGTCACCGGAAAGAATCAGAACATAATCGGGATTAAAGGATTCCATATAGTCGATGTTCTGATAGATGGCATTTGCCGTACCGGTATACCATTCGCTGTTCGAACTCTTCTCATAAGGGGGGAGAATTGTAACACCGCCGATATTACGGTCAAGATCCCAGGGGATACCGATACCGATATGGCTGTTTAAGCGCAGCGGCTGATACTGCGTCAGCACGCCGACGGTATCAATGCCCGAATTGATACAGTTACTTAAGGGAAAATCAATGATACGATACTTACCGCCAAAGGATACAGCGGGTTTTGCTACTTTTGATGTTAGTATGCCCAGACGGCTTCCCTGACCGCCGGCAAGCAACATCGCAATCATCTCTTTTTTAACCACGTAATCACCTCTTGCCTTCTTTTTGAATGTTTTGACAGGAAAACTCCTGACATCAGGTTAATTTTATCACATTGATGGTAAAAAATAAACAAAATTATAAGCAGACCAAACATATTTTTTGCGCATTTTTCACATAATTACAATACCTTGTATCAGAAAAACGCAAATAGCATACATATAGTAAAATTATATTGCGTTTTTTAAAAAGGTAGTCTATCATGGCTTTTGTGGTAATTTTGCGATAAAAAGCGCTTTTTACTATTAAAATTTTTACCATTAAAATAGGAAAGCACAGAGAACGGATCATGTATAGAATTGATTTTAATAAGCCCATATGGATTCATTTTATAGGAATCGGCGGAATAAGCATGAGCGGCCTTGCCGAAATCCTTTTGGATAAAGGCTTTAAGATTTCGGGGTCTGACAGAGAACCCTCCAAGCTTACGAAAATGCTTGAGGAAAAGGGCGCCCTGCTTTATTACGGGCAAAAGGCAGACAATATTGCAAAAGATGTTGATGCCGTAGTATACACGGCGGCTATCCATCCGGATAATCCCGAGTATGCAAAGGCCTGTGAAATGGAGCTTCCGATGCTCACAAGGGCTGAGCTTTTAGGACAGCTTATGCGTAACTATGAGATAAGTATTGCCGTTTCGGGAACCCATGGTAAGACGACAACAACTTCAATGCTTACTTCCATACTGCTTGCATCCCAATCAGATCCGACAGTTTCCGTTGGGGGGATTTTACCCATAATAGACGGCAATACCAGAATAGGGTCCAATGAGCTCTTTGTAACAGAGGCATGCGAGTATACAAACAGCTTCCTAAGTCTTAATCCGACTATAGGAATAGTACTTAATGTGGAAGAGGATCACCTTGATTTCTTTAAGGATATTAACGATATCAGAAATTCGTTTACTGCCTTTGCAAAGCGTATAAGTAAAGAGGGACTTTTAATAATAAGCTCAGATATAGATGATTATACGAAGCTGACTGAGGATTTATGCTGCGATATAATAACTGTCGGGCATGATGCGGCATCTGATTATCATGCGGAGAATATTATATATGATAAAAGAGGCTGTGCATCCTTTACGGCCGTATGTAAAAATCATGAGGACAGAAGCATAGCCCTCAGTGTACCCGGAGAGCATAATGTTTATAATGCGCTTGCCGCACTTGCAGCGGCAGATTATCTGGGAACAGATGATGAGGCTTTAAGGAAGGGCTTAAATGATTTTGCCGGAACTAAAAGACGTTTTCAGGTAAAGGGAGAGATAGGCGGAGTTACGATAGTTGATGACTATGCGCATCATCCGACTGAGATAAAGGCGACGCTTAATGCGGCAGCAAGATTCCCCCATAATAAGCTTTGGGTGGTTTTCCAGCCTCATACCTATTCAAGGACAAAGGCTTTTTTTGATGAATTTGCCAAAGCACTTTCAATGGCGGATGCAGTCGTACTTGCGGATATCTATGCGGCAAGGGAGACGGATGATCTCGGAATATCATCCGGTATGCTGTGTGAAGAGATTAAAAATCTCGGAACGGAATGCTTTTATTTTCCGAATTTTGATGAAATTGAAAATTTTTTATTACAAAATTGTACCCACGGCGATTTGTTGATAACTATGGGAGCGGGAGATATCGTAAAAGTGGGAGAAGCGCTGCTTGGTGATCAGTTATAAACATTATCCACAATTTAAAATGTCAAAAAGGGCATTTTGGATTGTGGATTTTTAATTAACATAATACGGAATTCAAAAACAGCTGTTACCCTCTTGATTTATGCGGGGTAAGGGCATAATACAACGGTTTCCATAATCAATATACAATCAGTTATACACATTATCCACAATTGCGCAAACCCGCGTAATTGCTGGGTTTGCGGCATTTTTGGCTGTTCCATTTTAAATATAACTGTGTTATAATCTGCCACAGACTTTGAATGAGAATCCTACGGGATAATTAAGATTGGATGGCGGTAAAATGGACCGGGTTATGCTTAGCAATAATTTATGCTGCAATGCGGTTATGGTTCCCTGTGATGTTTTGGATAAGCATCTTAAGGAAGCAAATGAATCGCAGCTGAAAATATATCTGTACCTTTTGAGAAATCAATTCGGAGGTACGGTGACGGTAAGCTCTCTTGCGGATTACTTTAATTACTCGGAAAGAGATGTTAAAAGGGCATTGAGTTTCTGGGGTTTGGAGAAGGCTGTAAGTGAGCAGGACGATAATGGAGGAAATGTAGTGAATTTCAATAAGAAGCCTTCATATACGGCTGCGCAGCTTAATGAATTTGCGTCGAGAGAAGATATAAGGGAGCTTTTGTTTGTTACGGAACAGTACATAGGTAAGAAGCAGGGCATGATGAGTCCCGATTTTATTGCGTCCGTTCTCTATATGTATGATTCTCTTGGATTGTCAAAGGACCTTATAATCAATCTGTTTGAATACTGTGCGGAGCATAAAAAGACGAAGCTTTATCAGATAGAGGCTGTTGCCGATGAATGGAAGGATGCCGGGATTCTAAGTGCCGAACAGATTGCATCTTATACGAAAGTAGTACCTAAGGAAGTATATGAAGTGTTTAAGGCATTTGGGATTAAAACCTCCTGCAGAGAGCCTATTGATTCTGAAATAGAATTTGTAAGGTCCTGGATGCAGGATTTGGGATATGGGACGGATATTATTTCCGAAGCCTGCAAGAGAACGGTAATGAGGATCCATGAGCCGAGTTTTGCCTATGCCAATACTGTTCTTGCCGGATGGCATAATAACGGTGTGAAAACCTTAGAAGATATAAAGGCAGCTGATGATGAATATAATAAGCGCAGGGAAGAAGCAATGAATGCGGGAGGAGCCCGGAGCAAAAAGTCAGCGGCAAAGAATCCGAAGAATGATGATAACTCATCAAAGGGAAAGAATAATAAATTTAAGAATTTTGAACAGCGCGAATATGATTTTGCGCAGCTTGAAAAGGAAGCATTATGTCATTAGGCAATGTAAGATTCGATGCAATTATGCGCGAATATGATGAAAAAAGAATGTACAGCCATCATCTTTTTGAGGAGAGAAAGGGTGAGGTTTATGATTTTATTCCGGAATATAAGCTTATAGATAATGAGATTGCCGATTTAGCGAGGGAAGCTGCAATAAAAGCGATTAACGGTGATAAGTCTCTTATGGAGGAGATGCCGGGGAGGATAGAATCCTATACAAAGCGCAAGAAGGAACTTTTGGCGAAGTTTAATTTTCCGGAGGATTATCTTGAACCGGTATATTCCTGCCCTAAATGCAAAGATACAGGATATATTGACGGGCAGAAATGTCAGTGCCTAAAGCGCGAGATCATACGTGCCATGTACAGGCAATCCAATATAGAGGACGTTCTTGAAGAAGAGAATTTCGAAAATTTAAGTTACGATTACTACAGCGACAGTGAAGTTGATAAAATGCGCAGAATTGTTGAGGAATGCAAAAATTTCGTGTATGATTTTGACGCAAAGTATGAAAATATCCTGTTATATGGTAAGGTGGGAGTAGGCAAAACATATCTTACAAACTGCATGGCAAAGGCGCTTCTTGACAGTGGACATTCCGTGATTTATTTTACGGCTTATCAGTTGTTCGAGACTCTTGCCAAGTACGTTTTCCATCGTGAGGATGAAGATGAGGAAATGGACATACAGGGTATTCACAGGGATATATTCGATTGCGATCTTCTGATAATCGACGATTTAGGGACAGAGAATAATAATTCTTTTGTAAGTTCCCAGCTGTTTCTTATATTGAATGAACGTGATATGCGTAAGAAATCCACAATCATATCGACTAATCTGTCACTTACAAATCTTAATGAGGAATATTCTTCGAGAAGTTTTTCGAGAATTTTCGGTAATTACCGGCTGATCCGGCCGGATGTTGAGGATATAAGAGCAAGAAAACGAAAAGAAATAAGTTTATAGGAAGGAGAGCTTTTAGCTATGCCAAAGCGTGAGGAAAAGCGTAATTTGGAATCTATTCCCGTTGGATCATTGAGAATGATTCCGCTTGAGGGCTGCAGAGGACTTGGAGAGAAGGTAGATGCATATCTCGTAAAGTGGAGGACGGAAAGAGAGAATGAGCATAAGAATTCGCTTGCTTTTTCGGGATATCAGAGAGATTCGTACATTCTTGATGCCAAAATATCGCGTTTCGGGACAGGTGAAGCAAAGGGTGTAATAAATGAATCCGTAAGAGGAACCGACCTTTATCTTCTTATCGATGTCAGCAACTATTCTCTTACCTATTCTCTTTGCGGAATAGAAAATCACATGTCACCTGATGATCACTATCAGGATCTTAAGAGGATAATAGCGGCTGTAGGAGGTAAGGCAAGGCGCATAACGGTCATAATGCCTTTCTTATATGAAAGCAGGCAGCATAAGAGAAGTGCAAGAGAATCCCTTGACTGCGCACTTGCGCTGCAGGAACTTGTAAATATGGGTGTTGATAACATTATTACCTTCGATGCTCATGATGCGAGAGTACAGAATGCAATCCCCTTAAGCGGTTTTGAAACGGTTTCCCCAACCTATCAGTTCATAAAAGGTCTTCTTAAAAATGTTGATGATCTTGATCTTGATTCGGAACATATGATGGTTGTAAGCCCCGATGAGGGAGGAATGTCGAGAGCCATTTACATGGCGAATGTCTTAGGACTCGATATGGGTATGTTCTATAAGAGGCGTGATTACACAAGAGTAGTTGACGGGCGTAATCCGATAGTTTCACATGAGTTTCTGGGCTCAAGCGTTGAAGGCAAGGATATTATTGTAATCGATGATATGATCTCTTCCGGAGAGAGTATTCTTGATGTGGCACGTCAGCTTAAGAAGAGAAATGCCGGGAGAATATTCATGGCAGCGTCCTTTGGATTGTTCACCAATGGATTTGAGGTTATAGACAGAGCCTATGAAGAAGGTGTTTTTGATAAGATCCTTACAACGAATCTTATCTATCAGTCACCGGAGCTTTTATCAAAACCTTATTATATTAACTGTGATTTAAGTAAATATATAGCATATATTATAGATACGCTTAATCATGATACATCAATAAGTGATCTTCTCGATCCCAATGAGAGGATTCAGTCACTTTTGAGCGAATACAAAAAAGCAAGAGCAGAGGGGAGATAACAGTAATGTCAAGTGAAATAAGAGATATTAATTTAGCATCTAAGGGTGAGCAGAAGATAGAGTGGGTCAAGAGAAACTGCGATCTGCTTCGCACACTTGAGGAAGAGTTTGCAAAGACAAAGCCGTTTGAGGGTAAGAAGGTTGCTCTTTCAGTGCATCTTGAGGCCAAAACAGCATATTTATGTAAGGTAATGGCAGCAGGCGGTGCCGAAATGTATGTGACGGGTTCAAACCCCTTATCAACACAGGATGATGTGGCAGCGGCTCTTGTGGCAGCAGGCATGGAAGTACATGCTGTTCATGGGTGCAGTGCCGAAGAATATGAAAGTCACATTCGCAATACTCTTTTATGCGGGCCCAACATTATTATAGATGACGGCGGAGACCTTGTTCATATGATGCATACCGAGCTTAAGGATCTTATTCCGGGCGTGATAGGCGGCTGCGAAGAGACAACAACCGGTATATTAAGGCTTCAGGCAATGGACCGTGATAATGAGCTTAAGTTCCCCATGGTTCTTGTTAACAACGCAGACTGCAAGCATTTCTTTGATAACCGTTACGGCACAGGCCAGTCCGCTTTTGACGGGATCATGCGTACAACGAATCTTATTGTTGCAGGTAAGGTTGTGGTTGTTGCCGGTTACGGCTGGTGCGGTAAAGGTGTTGCCATGAGAGCAAAGGGCCTTGGCGCAAGAGTTATAGTAACGGAAATAGATCCTGTTAAAGCACTTGAAGCAGTTATGGACGGATTTGATGTAATGCCCATGATGGAAGCAGCTAAACTGGGTGACTTTTTCGTAACAGTTACAGGGTGCTGTAAGGTTATTGATACGGAAGTCTTCAAGGTGATGAAGGATGGGGCTGTTCTTTCGAATGCCGGTCATTTTGATGTAGAGGTTCATATGGCTAATCTGCGCAGTCTTGCCATAGAGGAAAAGGAAATGCGCAACAATATTATGGGTTATAAGCTTCCAAACGGAAACTGGATATATGTTCTCGGAGAAGGCAGACTTGTTAACCTTGCATGTGCAGATGGACATCCTGCGGAGATTATGGATATGTCCTTTGCCATACAGGCACTGTCGGCAAAATATCTTGTTGAGAACCAGGGCAGGATTGATAAGATGATAATTGATGTACCCAGGGAAGTTGATGAGGATGTTGCCACAAGAAAACTTGCCTTCTGGGGTAAGAAGATTGATAAGTTAACTAAAGAGCAGGAGAAATATCTAAACAGCAGTGCAATGTAATGGCATTGGCGAATTTGCGGATAAACATCGGGGATTAGGAGGTTGCTATGTATATCATAGTCGGACTTGGAAATCCTGGTTCTGAGTACAGAAACACAAGACATAATATGGGATTTGAAACAGTGGAGATACTGGCCGACAGGTTCAGTATCCCCACTGATTTTGTTAAGCATAAAGCAATGTGCGGCAAGGGTATCATCGAAGGCCAAAAGGCAATACTTGCCATGCCGCAGACCTTTATGAACCTAAGCGGTGAGAGCGTAAGAGAGCTTACCGATTATTATAAGATCGATGCAGCCTCAGAGCTTATAGTCATTTATGATGATATAGATTTAGAACCGGGTAATATAAGAATACGCAAAAGCGGAAGTGCCGGCGGACATAACGGCATGAAGAATATAATACAGCACCTGGGAATGAGTGATTTTATAAGAGTACGGGTTGGTGTTGGGGCAAAGCCAAAGGGCTACGACCTTAAAGATTATGTGCTTGGTCATTTTTCCAAGGATGAAAGAGAGATTATAGATGATGCACTTATAAGGGCGGCGGAGGCTGTCAGAATCATTATTGCCGATGGTCCTGACAGGGCAATGAATATGATGAATGCCTCTAAACCCAAGGAGGAATAAAGTGAGAGCGTTTGAGCCTCCCTTTACGGAACTGGCGGAGTATGAAGCCGCAAGAGAGCAGCTTCATAAGGAAAACGGCATCATAGAAATAAACGGATGCTGCGATCCCCAAAAACTTCATATGATAAGCGGAATGAGCGATGGTTTTGTTAACAAAATCATCGTTACTTTTAGTGAGCTAAAAGCTCGTGAGATTTATGAGGAATACAGGTTTTATGATGATAAGCTGCTGTACTATCCGTCCAAGGATCTGATTTTCTACCAGGCGGAGATTAAGGGGAATGAAATCACAACACAAAGGATGAGTGTGTATAAGGCGCTTATAGAGCAGGAACCGGTAACGATTGTTGCCTGTGCAGATGCCTTCTTAACAAAGCTGGTGCCCCTTGATAACATACGTGCTGCTGTTATTGAGTTTGAAGCCGGAGATGAGATTAACCTAAGTGAAGCTGCCAAAAGGCTTACGGCAGCGGGATATGTAAGGAATTATCAGATAGAAGGACGCGGGCAGTTCTCCATAAGAGGCGGAATAATGGATATATATCCGCTTACAGAAACGAATCCTGTGAGAATCGAACTGTGGGGAGATGAAATCGATTCAATAAGAGCCTTTGATATTATGACTCAGCGTTCCATAGAAAAACTGCAGAGGGTAACCGTATATCCTGCCCAGGAAACGGTGCTTAGCGACGAAGAGGCGGAGCGTGGTTTTGAGAAAATAGATGACGAGGCTGCAAAGCAGGAAAGCGCTTTAAGAGGAGCCATGAACACCGAAGAGGCTCATAGGATAGCCGAGATGGTAAGAAGCCTTAAAGAGGATATCGATATAAGCGGAATAGGAGGGTGTAATCTTGACAGTTATATAGAATATTTCTACCCTTCAACGGAAACGCTTATTGATTATCTTGACCGTAAGTCCACAGTTGTTTTTGTGGATGAGATAACAAGATGCAAAGAAGTGCTGGAGACAATATCCGAAGAGTTTAGTGATGCCATGCAGCAGCGTCTTAATAAGGGATATTGCCTGCCTGCCCAGACAAATATCGTAATACCGTATAACGAGTTCTTTGCCAAACTTGAAAAAATGCATACGCTTGCAATGTCTTCCCTTCAGATTAAGAAGGGCATATGCAATATCGCAGGGCAGTACAGTGTTGTTGCAAAGGCGATAAATTCTTACAATAACAATTTTGAGGAGCTTGTGCGTGATTTAAAACGTTATTGTAAGAACAAATACCGCATAATAGTGATATGTGCTTCACGAACAAGAGCGGAGCGACTGGCAGGGGATCTTAATGACAGTGATTTAAGCTGCTTTTATACGGAGGACATTAACCGGACAATAGAGGGCGGTCAGATCATCATAACCTACGGGAGGCTTAAAGGCGGTTTTGAGTATCCGCTTATTAAGTATGTTGTTATATCGGAGAGCGATATTTTCACAGACCGTGTGCGCAGAAAAAGAAGCCGCATCAAATATGAAGGCGCGAAGATAACGGGATTTTCAGAACTTTCGGTGGGAGATTACGTTGTCCATGAAAGCCACGGCGTGGGAATATATAAGGGAATAGAGCAGGTAACTGTAGATAAAGTCACTAAGGATTATATGAAGATAGCCTACAGGGACGGCGGCAATCTTTATATTCCGGCAACGTCACTTGAAACCATACAGAAGTATTCTTCGAAAGAGGGAGCGGTACCGAAAGTCAATAAATTAGGCGGAACCGAGTGGATTCATACCCGCTCAAAGGTGAAAGATGCCGTAGATGTAATAGCAACGGACCTTGTGGAGCTTTATGCGGCAAGACAGCTAAAATCAGGATATGAATATGGTCCTGATACCGTATGGCAGACTGAGTTCGAGGAACTTTTTCCTTTTGAAGAAACAGAGGATCAGTTAAGTGCCATAGCAGATACCAAGGCTGATATGCAGAGCAGCAGGATAATGGACAGACTTATATGCGGTGATGTCGGTTACGGCAAGACAGAGATAGCGCTTCGGGCTGCTTTTAAGGCCGTGCAGGAGGGCAAGCAGGTTGTTTATCTGGTGCCCACGACAATATTGGCGCAGCAGCACTATTCGACTTTCATACAGAGGATGAAGGATTTTCCCGTAAGGGTGGATATGCTCTGCCGCTTTAGATCTGCTGCCCAGCAGAAGAAAACAGTAGCCGATCTTAAAAACGGCATGGTGGATATAGTAATCGGAACCCATCGTCTGCTTTCATCTGATGTTGCATATAAGGACTTAGGACTTCTTATAATAGATGAGGAACAGCGCTTTGGCGTTACGCATAAGGAGAAAATCAAAAAGCTTAGGGAAAACGTTGATGTACTGACTTTAACGGCAACTCCCATTCCCCGTACGCTTCATATGAGCCTTATAGGCATAAGGGATATGAGTGTACTTATGGAAGCACCGCAGGACAGAATGCCTATACAGACCTTCGTTATGGAATATAATGAAGAGATGGTAAGGGAGGCAATTGGAAGAGAATTGTCCCGAAACGGTCAGGTGTTTTACGTATATAACCGTGTGCAGACAATTGCCGATATGGCGGCGAGCTTAAGAGCACTTTTGCCGGAGGCTGAAATCGCATATGCCCATGGGCAGATGAAGGAGGCGGAACTTGAGCGCATCATGTATGATTTTGTGTCCGGGAGCATAGATGTCCTTATATCTACCACGATAATAGAGACAGGTCTTGATATACCGAATGTCAATACGATGATAATACATGATGCCGATCAGTTAGGGCTCTCCCAGCTTTATCAGCTTCGGGGCAGAATAGGCAGATCAAACAGGTGCGCATATGCGTTCCTAATGTACCGCAGGAATAAAATGCTTAAAGAAACAGCGGAGAAAAGGCTGACGGCAATACGTGATTTTACCGAGCTTGGAAGCGGCTTTAAGATAGCAATGCGCGATCTTGAGATAAGGGGAGCCGGAAATATCTTGGGAAAACGCCAAAGCGGCAACATGGATGCCGTGGGATATGATATGTACTGCAAACTGCTTAATGAAGCTGTTAAAAGGCGAAAGGGCGAAGAGGTTGAGGCAGAAAACGATGTGACTGTTGATATAAATACAGACGCCTACATACCTGATACTTATATATCCAATGAATTCCAGAAAATGGATGTTTACAAGCGCATAGCCTGCATAGGCGGCAGGGAAGAAATGGAAGACATGCAATCGGAGCTTAACGATCGCTTCGGCACAATTCCAAAAGCTGTTGAGAATCTTCTGCTTGTAGCATACTTAAGGACAGTTGCAAGAAAGGTTTATGTGACGGATATTAAGCAAAAGGGAGCATCAATAGAGATGTCGGTTATGCCAAATGCCGCATATGATCCTGTGAAAATCGCTCCGTTTATAGCAGGATACAGGGGGCGCATGAAGCTTATCGCCGGTGCGAAACCTTGCTTTATATATAAATTTAATAAGGGCTTTGAAACTTCCGGCAGACAAATACTTGATTTGTCTTTGGAGTTATGCGAAAGCCTTACGGAACTTGCGGTCAATAAATCTTAGTTACTTGTGATTTTAATATACTCGTGATATAATTTCTGCGGTGATTTGTGGGGATAACCCATTATCATAAAATAAATCAGAGAAAGGATGATTAATTATGTCATTAGTTACCACAACCGAGATGTTTAAGAAAGCATATGACGGCGGTTATGCAATCGGTGCTTTCAATGTTAACAACATGGAAATCGTTCAGGGTATCACAGAGGCAGCAGGCGAGTTAAAGAGTCCCGTTATTCTGCAGGTTTCCAAGGGTGCACGTGCATATGCTAACCATACATATCTTGTTAAGTTAGTAGAGGCAGCAGTTGCAGAGAATCCTGAGATTCCCATCGCTCTTCACTTAGATCATGGTGACAGCTTTGAACTTTGTAAGTCATGTATCGATGGCGGATTCACATCTGTTATGATTGATGCTTCTTCAAAGCCTTTTGAGGAGAACATCGCACTTACAAAGCAGGTTGTTGAGTATGCGCATGCACATGGTGCTGTTGTAGAAGCCGAGCTTGGTACTCTTGCAGGTATCGAGGATGAGGTTTGTGTAGAAGCAGGCAAAGAGTCCTATACAAGACCTGAAGAGGTTGAAGAGTTTGTTGATAAGACAGGCTGCGATTCACTTGCTATTGCTATTGGTACATCACATGGTGCATACAAGTTCACAGCTGAGCAGTGCACAAGAAATGCCGATGGTATCCTTGTTCCGCCTCCGCTTCGCTTTGACGTTCTTGAAGAGTGCATAAAGAGACTTCCCGGATTCCCTATCGTTCTTCACGGTTCATCTTCAGTTCCTCAGGAATTCGTTAAGATGGTTAACCAGTATGGCGGCAACATGCCCGATGCAGTAGGTATCCCCGAAGAGCAGCTTCGTGAGGCAGCTAAGCTTGCTGTATGTAAGATCAATATCGATTCAGATATCCGTCTTGCAATGACAGGCAACATCCGTAAGTACTTTGCAGAGCATCCCGATCATTTCGATCCCAGACAGTACTTAAAGCCCGCTCGTCAGGCTGTTAAGGACATGGTAGCTCATAAGATTATCAATGTTCTCGGATCAGATGGCAAGGCTTGATTGACTAAGAGCTTATAAGAAATCAATAAAAGACCGGTACAGAACCGGTAAGATAAAGGGCTTCCGCTGTCGGCGGGGCCCTTTTTGGTTTTTTTGATGATAAAATCGTGATATAATCGGACACATGAAAACACTATCCGTAATAATACCAAATTACAATAACGCAAAATATTTACCGCAATGCATAGATTCAGTATTATCCCAGGACTATCCGCTTGAGGAGATTGTTATTTATGATGATTTATCAACAGATAATTCCAGGGAGATTCTCAAAGAATATGCTGATAAGAATCCGGGGAAAATACGTCTTATTCTGGCAGAGGAAAATAAAGGCGTCTCAGTTGCAAGAGACATTGCCATAAGGTCCTGCAGAAGCGAATACGTAACAACGCTTGACGCGGACGATTATTTCTATGATAAGGGCAAATTAAGCCGGGAGATGAAATGCATTAATGCCGCAGATTCTTTAGTCTGTGCATTTTCCCAGACGGTTCTTGTTAATGAAATGGGTGAAATCATCTCCGACATGACAATCTGCGACCTTCAGAAAAATTTTCGTTTTAAGACGGTTACCCAGCTTATAGGAATACATGTTGCAAGAGATATATGCTTTCCTCTGTCGGCCTATAAGGAGGTTGGAGGATATGTTCCCGGCATGAAGCTTTTTGAAGACTGGGATCTATCTCTTAAGCTTTTGTCGAAATGCCCCTTTATTTTTTCCGGTGGATACGGAACGGCATACCGCCAGAAAGAAGGCGGACTTTCAAGTGTCACAAAAAAGCAGATTGTTTCAGGAAAGATAAGAGCCTTTAAACAGGGTAGCGAATACCTTAAATACACATTTGCGGAGAAAACAGTATTCTACTTAAGAACATATATATGCTATGTGCTTGATGTTCTTAGGTAGTTTAAGAAATTACTGATAGGGCAGAGAGTATGGCAAATAAGAAAATCTCGGAAATTTTAAAAATTCTGGATGAAATGTATCCGGACAGCCGCTGCTATCTTGATTATGAGACTCCCTGGCAGCTGCTTACAGCGACTATACTGAGCGCGCAATGTACCGATGCAAGGGTAAATATAATAACAAAGGATCTGTTTAAGAAATATCCGACAGCAGGGGCCCTTGCGGATGCTGATTTTGCGGAACTGGCACAGGATATACGCGGGGCGGGATTTTATAATAGCAAGGCCCGCAATATCATAGAGTGCATGAAAGTCATACACTATGAATATCTTGATGAGGTGCCCGATGATATAGATAAGCTTACATCCCTTGCGGGTGTTGGGAGAAAGACTGCAAATGTGATACGCGGAAATATTTACAATATACCGAGTATCGTTGTGGATACCCATGTAAAGAGAATTTCAAACAGGCTGGGACTTGTAAGTGATGAGGATCCGGTTAAGATAGAATATGAATTAATGAAGATTCTGCCTAAGGAACACTGGATATCCTATAATACGCAGGTTATTGCTTTTGGTCGTCAGATTTGTAAGGCACAGTCTCCAAAATGTCAAGAATGTCCGCTGGTACATCACTGTAAGTATCAGAAGAATCGGAAATAGCTGAAACAACACCATCATCCGTAGATACTACTACCCCGTTTTCGATGTGGGGATACATTTTGTCATTTAACTTGGCAAGAGTTGCTTCCTTAGTAAGTGAATTGATCGATTGTGCGGCACTTATTAATCCGGCAATGCTGCTGCGCCTGCCGGTTTCGAGATATAAATCTGCCAGCAGCAGATAATTGGCGGATATGTCGGTGCCGTATTTTATGCCCAGCTTAAGAACAGAGATGGCATCATCCTTTCGGCCTGTTTCATTAAGTTCACGTCCGAGGTCATACACCGTTCTGCATAAAAGAGTATAGTTCTGATCATATTCAGTAAGAAGAGGAAGATTGGCAACTCCATAGGTCAATTTAAGGTCAGTATTGGTGATGCCGGTAAAATTAACTATTTTCTGGGTGGACAGAGTGGTTATTCTAAGCATCAGCTCTTCAATCAGTTCATTATCATAAGGCTCCTTTACGGGAAAATCATCCGGATTTACGGTAATGTAATTTAATCCGTCTAAGGACTGTCTGCGTGTGAAGTTGGCACGACGTTCCTTTTCGAGGAGTTCCCTGACTGCCGAATCATTCTTTTTTGTGGTGATTTTCATATAAAACCATATGAAAAGAGCACCCAGCACAATGGTTGTAAAAAGCGGAGATATCATATATAATAACCTTTCGAAAGCTGAGGTAGAATCATGAATTTCTATAATAAAAAAACAAGAAAAGTAGTATCCGCCATTATTATTCTTATATTAATACTGGCCATGGTAATTCCGACGTTAGTTTATTTTGTATCATAAAGGTCGATAGGTGTCAACGAGCGGAGGCGCGCAAATGCTGCAGGGTACCCTAAGAGGTGCAAAATATATATTGGCTGTTTTATCGGCTGTGATTTTCATTCCGGCACAGACGGTATATGCCGCTAATTCTGCGATTGTTACAAGTGGAGCAGCGGGAATCGGATTTAAGGACGATGGGTCGGTATCCGTGAATATATCGACTGTAAATGAAGAAAGCACGTCCGCAGCAATTCCTGCGCTTGAGAGAGATACTTCCGGCAATATATTAAACGGAATATTTATGGATGATATTGATTTATCCGGAATGACTTACGAGCAGGCGGCCACGGCTGTAAAGAGTAAGGTTGATACAATCCTTTCGGGCAGCGTAACGATAGAGAGCGTGGGAGGAGCTTCGGAAGTAATAGACATAAATGACTGCGGAATAAGCTGGAGCGATTACGATACGATTGCCGATCTTGTCAGCATGGGCAACAGGGGTAGCATCGTCAGCAGATATAAGATGCGTAAGGATTTAGAGAACGAGAAATATGTTGCGCCGCTTAAGATCAATATAGATGAGGAAGCAATTTCCGAAATAGTAAGTGAGCAGGCATATAAGCATGATATGGAGCCGAAAAAGGGTTCTATTAAAAGAGAAAACGGCGAATTTGTGATTTTGTCCGGTGAGAGCGGTCAGGTGCTTGACCAAAAGGCTTCCGTTAAGAAGATAATCAGTGAACTTGAAGCTTATAAGGGCGGGGATATTACAATAACTCTTCCTGTTATAGAGAAAAGTCCTGAAGGTACCAAGGAAGAGCTTTCCCAGATACACGATCTTCTGGGTACTTTTACGACAAGTTTCTCGTCTTCCGGATCCGACAGATCAGGAAATGTGCGGACAGGAACAGACCATATCAATGGTACGCTTTTATATCCCGGAGAGCAATTTTCGACATATAGTACTGTAAGTCCGTTTACGGAAGAAAACGGATATTTTCTTGCGGGTTCATACTTAAACGGAATGGTTGTGGAGAGCTTAGGAGGCGGAATCTGTCAGGTAAGTTCAACTCTTTATAATGCCGTTTTAAGAGCAGAACTTCAGGTTGATGAGCGTTACAATCATTCAATGATAGTCAATTATGTCAAGATGTCTTCCGATGCGGCTATTTCCGGAACGAGTAAGGATTTTAAGTTTACAAATGACACAGATTATCCTATCTACATAGAAGGCTATACAACGGATGATAAAAAGGTTGTCTTTAATATTTACGGTGTTGAGACAAGACCTGCCAACAGAACCCTTGAGTTTGAGAGCGTTGAGATATCAAAGACAGAGCCTGTGGAGGAGAAGATCGTTACCGATTCATCAAAGCCATTCGGTTCGATATCGGTTCAATCCGCACATACGGGGTATTCGGGTGAATTTTGGAAAATAATAAAGGTTGACGGCGAAGAAGTTGACCGTGTAAGAATCAATAAGAGCTATTATCAGGCAACTCCCAAAACAGCAACGGTGGGAACTGCAACAGACAATGCTGCGGCCTTAGCAACCCTTCAAACTGCTATTGCAACGGGAAGTATTGATATGGTAAAGAGCACGGTTTCCAGTTTAAATGCAGCCGCAGCTGCGGCTATTGGTGGACAATAATGTTAAAAGTCGGAAAAGTACCGGAGAGTGTACTTAAGCGTTCTATAATAAAACAGATAAAAACAAAAAGAGATGAGATTTTGATAGGAGCTGCCGTCGGAGAGGATTGCGCAGCCATTGAGCTTAAAGAGAATGAAATCCTTGTAACTTCAACGGATCCCATAACAGGGACAACTCATGATATAGGAGCTCTTTCAATAAATGTTACTGCTAATGATATAGCGTCTTCAGGGGCCGAGGTAATAGGTGTTATGCTGTCGGTTCTGCTGCCTGAGGGAACTTGCGAGAGCGAACTTAAGGATATGATGCAGCAGGTTGAAACTGCCTGCAGCAGGCTTAATATACAGACAATCGGCGGACATACTGAGATAACGAGAGCAGTTAACCAGCCTATAATCACAGTCACCGGATACGGGAAAGTCGATAAGGACAGACTGATCACAACCTCCGGTGCTAAGGAAGGCGATGACGTCGTTGTGACAAAATGGATCGCTCTTGAGGGCACTTCGATAATCGCAAAGGAGAAGGAAGAGCTTCTTAGGGAAAATTTTTCATCTTCCTTTATAGAATGCGCAAAAACCTTCTCAGATTATATTTCAATCATTCCGGAAGCAAAAGTGGCGGCGCGTCTTGGCGCAACTGCAATGCATGATGTTACAGAGGGCGGTATTTTCGGAGCTCTGTGGGAGGTCGCGCAGGCCTCGGGGGCGGGACTTAATATTGATCTTAAAGCTATTCCCATAAAGCAGGAAACGGTGGAGATATGTGAAATGTTCGGGCTGAATCCATATGAGCTGATTTCAAGCGGAAGCCTGCTTGTTACCATTCCAAACGGTCATGAGCTTGTTAGGGAGCTTAAAGCACTTGGTATAAGCGCGGCTGTTGTCGGGAAAGTCACAAAAGGCAATGACAGGCTGCTTATTAATGAGGATGAAAAGAGATTTTTAGAGCCGCCTAAGGCTGACGAATTGTATAAAATTTATTCATAGGACGGAGGATATTATGAGAGAGCAGATTTTAAATTATATCGAGACAAATGCCAGAGTGGACATGAAGGAGCTGGCGGTAATTCTGGGAATGGATGAGATAGATGTGATAAATGAAATATCCGCAATGGAAACGGAAGGTGTTATCTGCGGATATCATACTCTTATAGACTGGGATAAGGTTACTCAGGAGAAGGTGCAGGCACTTATAGAGGTACGTGTTACGCCTCAGAGAGGAAAGGGCTTTGATGATATCGCCGAGAGAATATACAAATATCCGGAGGTTAAATCGACCTATCTTATAAGCGGAGCCTATGATCTTCTTATTCTTATGGAAGGCAAGACACTGCGTGAAATATCATCCTTTGTATCTGAAAAGCTTTCTACTCTTGATTCCGTGATCAGTACGGCGACACATTTTGTGCTGCGAAAGTACAAGGATAACGGAACGATTCTTCATAAAGAGTACGATGATGAAAGGATAATGATGACACTATGAGAAATCCACTGTCACAAACCGTTGTAGGGATCAAACCCTCCGGTATACGAAAGTTTTTTGATATAGCAAGCGAGAGAAAGGAAGTAATCTCTTTAGGCGTTGGCGAGCCGGATTTTGACACCCCCTGGCATATTAGGGATGAGGGCATATATTCTCTTGAAAAGGGCAAAACCTTTTACACCTCCAATTCAGGTCTTATGGAGCTTAGGGAAGAAATCTGCAGATATTTGGACAGGCGTTTTGACGTAAGCTATAATCCCAAAACAGAGGTTATTGTAACTGTCGGCGGAAGTGAAGCAATAGATATAGGATTGCGGGCAATGATCGATCCGGGGGATGAAGTTCTTATTCCCCAGCCAAGCTATGTTTCCTATGAGCCCTGTGCGATCCTCGCAGGAGCTAAGCCTGTTATAATAGAACTTAAGAATGAAAATCAATTCCGCTTAACTCCCGAAGAACTCATGGCGGCAATAACAGATAAGACAAAGGTCCTCATTCTGCCTTATCCCAATAATCCTACCGGAGCGGTCATGGAACGGGAGGATTTACTTAAGATTGCCGAAATATGCATTGAAAAAGACATTTTCGTAATGTCGGATGAAATATATGCGGAGCTTACCTACTGCGGAAATCATGTAAGTATAGCATCTCTTCCGGGAATGAAAGAGAGGACAATCTTAATAAACGGATTTTCCAAAGCCTATGCCATGACAGGCTGGCGTTTAGGCTATGCCTGCGGTCCTGAGGACATAATAAAGCAGATGACGAAAATCCATCAGTTTGCAATAATGTGCGCACCCACCACAAGTCAGTATGCGGCTGTGGAAGCACTTAAGAACGGTGATGAGGACGTTAAGAAAATGTGCGAATCCTATAATCAGAGGCGCCGTTTTCTTATGGATGCGTTTAAAAAGATGGATTTGCCGTGTTTTGAGCCTTTTGGAGCATTTTATGTATTTCCCGACATAAGAGAATTCAATATGACCAGTGAAGAATTCGCTTTTGCGCTCTTGGATGCCGAAAACCTTGCAGTTGTGCCGGGAAGCGCATTTGGTGATTCGGGAGAAGGCTTTTTGCGTATATCCTATGCATATTCAATAGAGAAGCTCAAGGTTGCGATGGAGAGAATAGAACGATTCGTAACCAGTCTTCGTAAAAAGGGAAAATCATGAATATAGTGCTGCTTGAGCCGGAGATACCGGCAAATACCGGAAATATCGGGCGAACCTGCGTGGCGACGGGAAGCAGTCTTCATCTTATAGAACCTTTGGGCTTCAGGCTTGATGAGAAAAGCATTAAACGTGCGGGAATGGATTACTGGGATAAGCTTAATGTCTCAAGATATAAGGATTATTCGGATTTTCTTGAACGCAATAAGCCCAAGCGGATATTTATGGCCACGACTAAGGCGAGAAAATCTTATACGGACGTGACTTTTAACGGGGACGATTATATTATGTTCGGCAGGGAAAGTGCGGGGATTCCGGAGGAACTTCTTGTTGATAACGAGGAATGCTGCATAAGAATACCGATGCTATCGGAAATACGTTCCCTTAATCTGTCTAATTCGGTGGCAATAGTGCTGTATGAAGCCCTGCGGCAGAATGATTTTGCAGGCATGCAGGAAAAAGGAGCTTTGCATAGACTCTGCTGGAAGGATTAATAATATCCAAAACCCCTCTTTTAATGACAAGGAGGGGTTTTTCTGATAAACTTGTAAACATGAATCAAAAAGTACTGACGACTCTTGAATTTAATAAAATCACGGATATGCTGGCGGACTGCGCATCCTCGGATCTTGCAAAGCTTATGGCGCATAAGCTTAAGCCCATGGATAATTTAAGTGATATTCTTAAAGCACAGCAGGAAACAGAGGATGCCCTTAAAAGGATCCTTACAAACGGCAATATTTCTTTTTACGGGAACGAAACCGTAAAAAATGCTGTTTCAAGACTTGAAAAAGGCTCTGTTTTATCAGCTGCGGAGCTGCTTACAATAGCAGGACTTTTAGAGAATACGGGGCGCGTAAAAGCATACGGAAAAAGGGATGAAGATATTAAGAGGGATTCTCTTGAAGATTATTTTGAGGTTCTCTATCCATTAGAGCAGATTCTTCGGGATATAAGAAGATGCATTGCGGATGAAAATGAGATAAGTGATGATGCCAGCAGCAATCTTCGCAGCATCCGCCGTCAGATGCGGAGCGTAAATGACAGGATACATACGCAGCTGTCCAAGATGGTATCCGATACCTACAGGACCTATCTGCAGGACAGTGTGATCACGATGCGCGACGGCAGATACTGTATTCCGGTAAAAGCAGAATACAAATCAAATGTCCCGGGGATGATCCATGACCAGTCTTCAAGCGCGTCCACGTTTTTTATTGAACCTGCCGCGATCGTGAATCTTAATAATGACCTAAGGCAGCTTGAAATAGAAGAGGACAGGGAGATACAGGTTATTTTATCGGAGCTTTCACAAAAATGCGCCGATGAGGTGCATCTTCTTAAGAATGATCTTAAGTATCTTGTACTGCTTGATTTTATATTCGCAAAGGCTTCTCTTGCAATAAAACAGAAGGCCGTAAAGCCGGAATACAACAGCAGATATTATATAAATCTCAAAAAGGCCCGCCACCCCCTGCTTGATGCAAAAAGTGTCGTGCCGATAGATATTTATTTGGGCGGGGATTACGATCTTCTGATAATTACGGGTCCGAATACCGGCGGCAAGACAGTATCTCTTAAAACCTTAGGGCTTCTTACGATAATGGGCCAGGCAGGTCTCCATATTCCTGCCGCGGATCACTCGGAGCTGTCTGTTTTTAAGGAAGTATATTCGGATATAGGGGATGAGCAGAGCATAGAGCAGTCCCTTTCTACCTTTTCTTCCCATATGAAGAGGATAGTGTATATATTAAAGCATGCGGATAAGGATTGCCTGTGCCTCTTTGATGAACTCGGCGCAGGAACCGATCCCATTGAGGGTGCCGCACTTGCAATTTCGATTCTCTCAACGCTTCATGAGCAGGGAATACGATGTGTGGCAACGACCCACTACAGTGAGCTTAAGATTTTCGCCCTGCGTGAAGAAGGAATTGAAAACGCAAGCTGCGAATTTGACGTTGAATCCTTAAAGCCCACATACCGTCTGATGATAGGGATTCCCGGCAAGAGTAATGCTTTTGCCATATCAAAGCGTTTGGGATTGCAAAAGGATATTATAGATAAAGCAAAGGCTCAGCTTGATAAGCAGGATGAGAGCTTTGAGGATGTTATTTCGAATCTTGAGAGAAACAGGAAAACCTTAGAGGAAGAACAGCATCAGATAGAGAAATACAAACATGATATAGAAGTCCTTAAGGACACCTATGAGCAGCGAAAGCTGCGGCTTGATGAGTCACGTGAGAAAATTCTTGAAAAGGCCCGTAATGAAGCTGATGAAATACTGCGTGAGGCAAAAGAAACTGCAGATTCGGCAATAAGAGATATTCAAAAATACGGTGCGGGCGGTACTGACATTAAGGCAATGGAAGCTAAGAGGCAGGCCCTTGGCTTAAAAATAAAGGAAAATGCTTCAAAAAATACCGGCCGCGTAAGTGCCCCCTTAAAAATACACAAGGCTTCTGATTTTAAACTCGGAGAATCCGTAAGAATAGTATCAATGAACCTTAAGGGTACGGTCAATACGCTTCCGGATGCAAAGGGAAATCTTTTCGTGATGTGCGGAATAATGCGCACCAAGACGAATATAAAGGATCTTGAAATACTTGAGGATGAAAACGATTTTAATGCCGCCAAAAAGGGAAAGACTGCTACCATCTCGCGTCATGGAGGTATAGCCAAAGCGGCAGGCATGTCAGCTGAGATAAAGCTTTTGGGAATGACCGTTGATGAAGCCATAGCAGCGCTTGATAAATATCTTGATGATGCGTATCTTGCATCCCTGCCAAGTGTGCGCATTGTTCACGGTAAGGGAACAGGGGCTTTAAGGAATGCGGTTAATGCGCATTTAAAGAAAAGCTCATACGTTAAAAATTATCACCTCGCAGAATACGGTGAGGGTGATGCGGGAGTGACTATTGCGGAATTTAAATAATTTTATTATGAGAGGATATTATGGTTAATAAGCAAAAAATACTTATTGTGGATGATGACGAAAACATAGCTGAACTTATATCGCTGTATCTGACAAAGGAATGCTATGAGACAGCTATTGTTAATGACGGAGAGTCGGCACTTTCCGAATTTAACACATTTTCTCCGAATCTGATTCTGCTTGATCTGATGCTTCCGGGCATTGACGGATATCAGGTGTGCAGAGAGATAAGAGCAAAATCATCAACGCCAATTATAATGCTTTCGGCAAAGGGAGAGGTCTTTGATAAGGTGCTGGGACTTGAACTCGGGGCCGATGATTATATGGAAAAGCCCTTCGATTCGAAGGAACTTGTGGCAAGGTGCAAGGCGGTTTTACGGCGTTCTCAGTCTTCAAAGCCCGAAAAGGCACCTGCTGAGGCAAAAAAGGCAGTGGAATATCCCGGTCTTACAGTAAGCCTCACGGATTATTCTGTTGTGTACCTGGATAAAAAGATTGAGATGCCTCCAAAGGAAATAGAATTGTTATATTTCCTGGCTTCCCAGCCTAATCAGGTATTTACCCGAGAGCAGCTTCTTGATCATATCTGGGGATATGAATATATTGGTGATACGAGGACGGTTGATGTTCATATTAAGCGTCTTCGTGAGAAGATTAAGGACCATGAAACCTGGCGGCTGTCAACCGTATGGGGAATTGGATATAAGTTCGAGGCTCAATAATGAATTTTAAGCGTCATAGAAGGCTTTATCTTAAATTTCTGCTGACATATTTTATTTTCGGCATCCTGTGTATACTGGTACAGGTTCTTTTGACGTCTCCGCTTACTCTTAATATGCTGACTAAGGAAAAGGCTTCGGAATTATACAAGCAGGCCACACGTATTGCCGGAAGCTACGCGGGAAATTTCTATAGCGACAATATTTCCACGGATTATGTTATGGATCAGCTAAGCGCAATAGATTCATTTACGAATAATTCCGTGTGGATTGTCAACTCCGATGGAAATGTATTGTATAATTCAAGGGAAAAATATCAACTGGGCCGTACCATGCCGATTGAAAATTTTGATGCGACCGATACCGGCAGCAGCTATTACATGATAGGTGATTTTTACGGACAGTTTAAAGAGGAAATGCTTTCTGTTCTGGCACCGATTACATATGATTACGAGGTTAAGGGGTATGTTGCGATCCACACCTCGATGGCCGGCATAGAAGATTACCGGGATCAGATACTTCTTATATCCATTATAACGATAGCGGTGGTATTTGTTATTTCCCTGGCAATACTTATTGTATTTACCAAAATAGTATATATTCCCCTTAAGAAAATCACGAAGGCGACGGAGGAATACGCAGAAGGGAATTTTAAATATGAGCTTAAGGTAGATAAGGATGATGAAATAGGATATCTTGCGGCTTCGCTTAATTATATGGCCGGTGAATTGTCTAATTTCGAAGATAATCAGAAGAAATTCATAGCAAATGTTTCGCATGATTTTCGCTCTCCGCTTACATCAATAAGGGGATACATACAGGCAATGGTTGATGGTACAATTCCGCCGGAAATGTATGAAAAATATCTGGGAATAGTCCTTAATGAAACAGAGCGGCTTACGAAGCTTACCAACAGCATGCTGACCTTAAATAATCTTAATATAAAAGGGCTTAATCTTGATATTACGGAATTCGATATTAATAAAGTCATAAGGGATACGGTAGCAACCTTTGAGGGCACCTGTACATCTAAGAAAATCAGGATTCAGCTTGTTCTTACGGGTGAGAAAATGCTTGTTTCGGCTGATATGGGCAAGATACAGCAGGTTTTATATAACCTTATAGACAATGCCATCAAATTCAGCCATACGGATTCGGTGATAAGGGTTGAGACAACAGAAAAAAACGAAAAGGTATTTGTATCGATAAAGGATTCCGGAATAGGTATACCAAAGGAAAATTTAAAGCATATATTTGACAGATTCTATAAAACCGATCATTCGCGGGGAAAGGACAAAAAGGGTACGGGCTTAGGGCTTGCCATTACAAAGGAAGTCATAAGTGCTCACAAGGAAAACATCAATGTGATTTCAACAGTTGATGTGGGAACCGAATTTATATTCACTTTGTCTAAATCGCGAAACAATGAAGAGGATTGAGATTATGGATGATCTAAAAAAAGATATTGCCAATGAAAACAGCGAATCAGGCAAATCCGGCAGCAATCAGTATGAGTTTATCACGGAGACAATTAAAAAGCGTCCTGTCAATAAACGGAAGATTTTTTCGAAGATTATTCTGACAATAGTTTTGGGGCTTGTGTTTGGAGCTGTCGCCTGCGTGACGTTTGTTGTTACATATCCGTACGTGGAGCAGTATTTTAATCCTCCGGCAACGACGAAGGAGGTAAAGCTTCCCGTTGCCGAAGAGGCTGCACCTGAGCCGATTGAGGAGTTTGTGCCAAAGGCCGAGGATGATGAGCTTGAGGATAACAAGGATGCGATAGATGATGGCGGGGAAGCATTCGCGCAGGAGGGCGATACTAAGTCCGAAAACAACCCCGGAAACAACCCTGAAAATGATCCTGATTTTAAAATGGATCCGGATAAAAATCAGAATGGGCCGGATGCTGATAAGAGTGAGAAAGGTGAAAATGATGAAGATTTAGCCGAATCAAAGGAAGTTGTAATCAATCAGGTTGTTGAGACGGTTCAAAAGGACCTTGAGCTTGATGATTACAGGACTCTTTATCGTAAAATATCCGCTGTCGGCACAAGTGTGCAAAAGAGCATGGTTACCGTTTCCGGAATAAGCTCAGACACAGACTGGTTTAATAATAAATACGAGAATAATAATTCGGCAGCAGGCGTAATAGTTGCGGATAACGGGAAGGAACTTCTTATAGTGTCATTATCGGATATTCTTAAGGATGCCGATGAGGTGGAGGTGACTTTCTGCGACGGGAAATCATATAAGAGTACAATTAAAAAGGCAGATCCGGGGACGAATCTTACCATAGTGGCTGTTGAGATAAGCGATATAGATTCAGCGACACTTTCAAAAATCGAGATGGCTACATTCGGCAGCACGACAAGCATGATGGTGGGAACACCGGTACTGGCTGTAGGATCCGTACAGGGAATTCCCGATTCGATGTCATTGGGGCAGATTACAAGCGCTTCAACAAATGTGGATATTACCGATGGAAGTGTAAGAGTGATATCAACGGATATATACGGAAGCACCATGGCAAGCGGTGTTATAGTTAATCTAAACGGCCGAATTTTGGGATTTATATGTCATGAGGATATAATTTCAGATATGCCGAATCTTATAAGAGCATATTCCATAACGGATTTAAAAGATAAGATCGAAAAAATTTCGAATGGACAGAGCCTGGCAATGCTGGGCATAATAGGAACAGATGTAACGGAAAAAGCCTATAACGAACTGGGAGTTCCCTTTGGCACTTACGTCAAAAAGGTTGATATAGATTCTCCGGCTATGGAAGCGGGCATACGAAGCGGGGATGTAATAGTCAAGTTCGGAACAACGGAGATAAAATCCTTCACGGATTATAAGGATGCTCTTCTTAAGGCTCAGGCCGGAGATACTGTTGTGATATCCTTAATGCGCCCGGGAAGAGATAAATACATGGAAGTAACCTATGAGATAGTACTTAAATCATTATAACGAAGAAGAGGACATTCCCACTTTCTAAGCGAAGGTGATGGCAACAATTTTACTCAGGACAGAATGGAGACGACATGAGATATATTGAAAGTTTTAAAGAAGGCGAAAATGTAAATGACATTTATCTTGTAAAATCAAAGAAATCGGACATAACAAAGACCGGTAAGCCCTATGATAAAATAGTGCTGCAGGACAAGACAGGCTCGATTGATGCCATGATATGGGACCCTAATTCAGCGGGAATTGATGACTATGATGTGCTTGATTATATAATGATAAACGGTTCTGTAAACGTATATATGAACTCGAACCAGCTCAATATAAAAAGAGTGCGAAAGGTCAGTGAAGGGGAATATGATCCGGCTGATTATCTGCCGGTAAGTTCCAATAACATAGATGATATGTATAGAGAACTCACGGCTTATATTGATACGATATCATCTCCTAACTTAAAGAAACTTCTGGAGTCGTTTTTTGTTGATGATGAAGATTTCATAAAAGCCTTTAAGAAGAGTTCTGCGGCTAAATCTGTGCACCATGGATTTTTGGGCGGACTGCTCGAGCATACGCTTTCGGTTACGAATATGTGCAATTATTATTCCAAGGCCTACCCGATGCTGAAAAGAGACCTTCTTATTACTGTTGCGATGCTTCATGATATAGGTAAGATACATGAACTGTCTGACTTTCCCATAAATGATTATACGGATGAGGGACAGCTTCTGGGGCATATAGTCATGGGCTCTGAGATGATAGGCGAGCGCATAAGGGAGATTCCCGAATTCCCAAAGGTGCTGGCTACCGAAGTTAAACACTGCATATTGGCACATCATGGAGAATATGAATTCGGTTCACCTAAAAAACCGGCCCTTATGGAAGCAGTGGCGCTGCATTTTGCAGATAATACCGACGCCAAAATGGAGACCATGAAGGAGCTGTTTTCTTCAACTGCCGAGACGGGATGGCTTGGTTTTAACAAAATGCTTGAATCCAATGTCAGGAAGACATCAACGAAGGAGTAATCCAAATGGAATTCGCCAAAAACGATTATGCGGATATAACAATTACGGATATGAGTGAAACAGGGGAGGGTATAGGCAAAGCTGATGGCTATACCCTTTTTGTTAAGGATGCGATTGTCTCAGATAAGGTCAGGGTGAAAATCACAAAGGCCAAGAAAAATTACGGATTTGCAAGATTAGAGGAAATAATCGAGGCATCAGATAAAAGAGGCACACCTTACTGTGAGCATCACAGAAGATGCGGCGGCTGTCAGATTCAGGCAATGTCCTATGAGGCGCAGCTTGAATATAAACAGAATAAAGTCCTGAATGCGTTCTTAAGGATCGGTAATTTTGATGAGCAGCTTCTAAAAGATGTGTTTGAGGATATCATTGGGATGGATGATCCTTACAGGTATCGCAATAAAGCACAGTATCCGATAGGGTATGATAAAGAGGGGAAGCTTGTTGCGGGATTCTATGCCTCAAGGACGCACGATATTATACCCTGTGAGGATTGCTGCATAGGAATTTCCGAAAACAAATTGATTCTCGATATCATACTGCGGCATTTTAGTAAATATAAAATAAGTGCTTACAATGAGAAAACGGGAAAAGGAATTATAAGGCATGTTCTTATAAGGAAAGCCTTTGCAACGGGGCAGATCATGGTCTGCCTTGTTATATCCGGGCGCGAAGAAGATAAAAAAAGAGGATATAAAAAGGAGCGCGCTTATATAAAAGAGCAGGAAGAATTAATTGATGCATTAAGAACAATTTCCGGAATGACGAGTATCTGCGTATCCATTAATCCGGCTGATACAAATGTAATAATGGGCGATGAAATCCATACGATATGGGGTGAGGATTTTATCGAGGATGTTCTTCTTAAAAAGAGGTACAGAATATCTCCGCTTGCCTTTTATCAGGTTAATCCTGTGCAGTGTGAGAAATTATACAAGACGGCAATGGAATACGCCGATTTATCAGGCACGGAGGAAGTATGGGATATTTGCTGCGGGATAGGTACAATTGCATTGTCAATGTCAGAGGGCGCACTTAAGGTTCACGGAGTTGAGATTGTGCCTCAGGCGATAGAGGATGCTGAATATAATGCTGCAATGAACAGTGTGGATAATGCTGATTTTGTGTGCGCGGATGCGACGAAATATCTTATTGAAAATGCCGGAAGGATAACGGCAGATGTAATAGTAATGGATCCTCCGCGAAAAGGCATGGAGGAGGATGCACTGAAAATCATTGCAGAGACTGCGCCTCAAAAAATCGTATATGTAAGCTGCGATCCCGCAACCTTAGCCCGGGACTGCAGATTCTTATGCGATAATGGTTATGAATTAATAAAGATTCGCCCGGTTGATATGTTCCCACATAGTGTGCACACCGAAACATGCGTCTTACTTTGCCACCAAAATGTAACTAAGTATGTCACTATGGAGAGTCACAAGGGACGGTTCTTTCTGACTCATTAATTAATATCTGCTAAAATTTATCTCAGTCGGAGAAGACCCCTTCCTCTAAGCGTAGCGTAGGGAGGGGTGTCAATTTTGTCTCAGTCGGGGTCCAATCTCCGACTGAGATAAAGCCTGCTATGCATAAGTTCAGCTACACAAATCAAAGATTTGTTGCTTCACTTATCCGGCGGGATGCGCACGAATTTGCAGATGAAAAGTGTCGCTAACGCGACGCAAATTCGGCGCTCAAATACGCCAGGAGGCGTATTTGAATTTTGGATGGATGCAGATGTTTTTACATCAAGAATAGCAGGTAATTTTGTTGAGAAATATCGTGACGGCAAATAGTTGATGTTACAGTATAAAGAGGAATTTACTAATGCCATTTGAAAAGAAAAACTGCATAATAGCAATTGATGGCAGAGCAGCATCCGGAAAGACGATGCTTGCAGAAAATTTACGGGAAGCGTTTGATGCGGATGTTATCCATATGGATGATTTCTTTTTGCCGCCGCAGCTAAGAACAGCTCAAAGGTTAGAAGAAGCCGGGGGCAATATCCATTATGAAAGATTTGCGGCTGAGGTGCTGCCGTTTATTTATGATGACAGACCGTTTAACTATCGTGTATTTGACTGCCATAGTATGGATTATTCGGGCATGAAGTCAACCGAGGGCAAGCAGTTTATTATTGTTGAGGGCGCATACAGTCAGCATCCGAAATTTGACAGATATGCAGATATAACGATTTTTCTGGATATTTCTCATGATGAGCAGCTAATGCGTATTCGCAGGCGAAACGGCGAGAGGCTTCTTGAAACATTTAGGGACAAATGGATACCGATGGAAGAGAAATATTTTAATGCTTACAATATCCGCAGCAAAGCAGATATTAAGGCAGATTCTGCAAAAATCAGCACAGAGGAAATAATAGATGACATCGCAAGGAGGATAAGAGTCTAATGGCTGCTACATCAGATAATACTCATTTAAGGAAGCAGGAATGGAAACCGGGAAATATGCTGTATCCCCTGCCGGCAGTTATGGTAAGCTGCAAAAGGGAAAATGAAAAGCCCAATATTATTACGCTTGCATGGGCAGGAACTATATGTTCAGACCCTGTTATGGTATCAGTGTCGATAAGACCTGAGAGATATTCATATGACATCATCAAAGAGACGAAGGAATTTGTCATTAATCTGACTACTAAGGATCTTACCTTTGCAACGGATTACTGCGGAGTTAAGTCGGGAAGGGACACCGATAAATTTAAGGACATGAAGCTTACCGCCGCAAAGGCGAGTAAAGTATCATGTCCTATAATTGCAGAAAGCCCTGTTAATATTGAATGCCGGCTTAAAGAAATAATAAAGCTGGGCTCACATGATATGTTTATTGCCGATGTTGTCGCCGTTGATGTGAGCGAAGAATATATGGACGAAAACGGCAAATTCAATCTTAATAATACAGGTCTTATGGTATATTCCCATGGGGAATATTTTACACTGGGTGAAAAACTCGGTAAATTCGGATATTCAGTACGAAAAAAGAAATAATGAGTCAGAAAGAACCGTCCCTAGTGACTCTTAAGAAAATCATCGTATGCAAGCCTGATTCCATCTGAAAGCTCTGTTTTATATGTCCACCCTAAAGCTGCTGCTTTTGATACATCAAGAAGCTTTCTGGGGGTTCCGTTGGGCCTTGAAGTATCCCATTCAATGCGGCCTTCATAGCCTATGATTTGGGCAACGAGTTCGGTTAGTTCTTTAATTGTAAGCTCCTTGCCGCAGCCTGCATTTACGGTTTCGTTTCCGCTGTAATTATTCATAAGAAATACGCAGAGATCGGCAAGATCGTCAACGTATAAGAATTCACGGAGAGGACTGCCGTCTCCCCAGCAGGTAACAAAAGGCGCATTTGCAGCCTTAGCTTCATGAAAACGTCGTATAAGCGCAGGAAGGACATGGCTGTTTTCCGGGTGATAATTATCATTGGGCCCGTAAAGGTTTGTGGGCATAACCGAAATATAATCACATCCATACTGACGATTTAAGAATTCACAATATTTAAGACCTGAGATTTTGGCCAGAGCATAGGCTTCATTGGTTTTTTCAAGTTCGCCCGTAAGAAGGCATGATTCCGGCATGGGCTGGGGCGCCATCCTCGGATAAATGCAGGAGGAGCCTAAGAATTCAAGCTTCTTGACCTTGTTTACAAAAGCTGCATGAACAACGTTCATTTCAAGCATCATATTCTCATACATAAAATCAGCAAGAGCCGCCGAATTTGCGGCAATTCCGCCTACTTTGGCAGCAGCCAGGAATACATATTCGGGCTTCTCTTCTTCAAAGAATTTATTGACTGCCGCCTGATCGATAAGGTCAAGCTCCTTGTGAGTCCTGGTAATTATATTGTCATAGCCCTGCTTTTGAAGGCATCTTACGATAGCTGAACCGACCATGCCTCTGTGGCCGGCAACGTATATTTTGGCTGACTGTTCCATCATTTTGCAACACCTCTTTCCAAGTATTCGGCAAGGTTGCGCACAATGTGTTCTTCGGCTCGCTCAACCGCAACCTTTTTCATGTCATTATCAACCATTATCTTAACAAGCTCTTCAAAGGAAGTGCTTGTGGGATTCCAGCCGAGCTTTGTTTTGGCCTTTGTGGGATCACCGAGAAGATTGACAACATCTGTCGGACGGTAAAAATCAGGGCTTACTTCTATTACAGCGCGTCCTGTTGCTTTATCATAGCCTTTTTCATCCATTCCCTCTCCCTTAAATTCAAGTTCAATCCCTGCATAATGGAAGGCTAAGCGGCAAAAATCACGAACGGAGTGCTGCACGCCTGTTGCTATTACGAAATCCTCGGGTTTATCCTGCTGAAGAATAAGCCACATACATTCAACATAATCCTTGGCATAGCCCCAGTCACGAAGGCTTGAGAGATTGCCAAGCAGGAGTTTATCCTGCTTGCCCTGAGCTATACGGGATGCCGCAAGAGTGATTTTGCGTGTAACGAAGGTCTCACCGCGCCGCTCGGATTCATGGTTAAAGAGAATACCGCTGCAGGCAAACATATTGTAAGCCTCTCTGTATTCCTTGATTATCCAGTAGCCATAGAGCTTTGCAACGGCATAGGGGCTGTACGGATGGAAGGGCGTTTCCTCATTCTGAGGGACTGCTTCAACCTTGCCGTAAAGCTCGGAAGTGGAGGCCTGGTATATTCTGCAGGTATCTGTAAGATCACACAATCTGACTGCCTCAAGTATACGAAGTACACCTGTTGCATCAACATCAGCCGTAAATTCCGGCTCGTCAAAGGATACCTGAACATGGGACTGGGCTGCAAGATTATATATTTCATCGGGCCGAATGCTTCCGATTGCAGCCACAAGACTCATGGAATCGCCCATATCACCGTAGTGAAGATGGAAATGTTCGTGATTTTCAAGGTGGGAAATTCGCTCGCGAAAATCAACGGAAGAACGCCTTATCATCCCATATACTTCATAGCCCTTACCAAGCAGAAATTCAGCAAGGTAAGATCCGTCCTGTCCGGTGACACCCGTTATAAGAGCTTTTTTCATTTTAATCTCCGTTCCGCCGCCTTTGGCAGCATATGTAATATTAATGTGTTGATATAGCAATTTCTTGATAGCAGAGTGATTAAATTAAAGTAATCTTACATCTGCGCCATGGTGCCATAATACATCAATATTCAAAATGGATAAATGAAAAATATTGGCATATAGTAGCACAATATTGACAGCGGCTGAAATGAAAATTATTATATTCATATGGATGAATATGCATTTACACAGAAAAGTGTCGAATCAAAAAGAATACTGTATACACCTTCGGGTTTTGCGAAGGAGGATCTTCTGCATTTACAGGAGACAGGGACACTTACTGCCCTAAAAGCTCATGAGAGCCATAGAAGCCATCTTCGTTCATATCTGTTTTTTACGATAATAAGCGGAAGCGGAACACTGCATTATGAAGATGCGTCTTATAACATTTTTGAGGGAGATTGTGTTTTCATAGATTGCAGCAGGGCTTACGTGCATGAGACCAAGGATGCTTTGTGGACACTTAAATGGGTGCATTTTTACGGAAATGGGATGGCAGGAATATATAAAAAATATTGCGAAAGAGGCGGCACACCTGTTTTTAGACCGCAAAATAGCACAATTTTTACTGAAAAATTGGATAAACTTTTTGATGTTGCTACCTCAGATGATTATCTGCGGGACATGAAGATCAACGAGATATTATCCTCGCTCCTTACCTCTATAATGGAGAACAGCTGGATGCCCGAGAATCAGAAGAGGAGCTATAAGGGCGCTACGGATGCCGTGATCGGGGAAATAAAAAATTATATAGATGGGCATTTTACCGATAAGCTTACACTGGATGAACTTTCAGGCAAATTTTATATAAATAAATATTATCTTATAAGATTATTTAAAGCGCGCTATGGTGATACGATAGTAAATTATCAGATTGGGCGGAAAATCAATGCTGCAAAGGAACTGCTCAGATTTTCTGATATGTCTGTTGAAGATATAGGATACAAGTGCGGTTTCGAGGACCCCAATTATTTTTCGAGGGCCTTTAGAAAATTCGAAGGCTCCTCACCTTCAATGTACAGACGGATATGGAGAGAGAAATGAAGAATAAAAAGCCGTGGAGATGGACCGCGGCTTTAAGTTTGATAATATAAATAATAATTATTAGTCTGCGTTATCAAATAAAGGAGTCGAGAAATATCTCTCCGCGGTATCGGGAAGAACGGTCACAACGGTCTTACCGGGGCCTAACTGTCTGGCAAGCTTAAGAGCGGCTGCGACATTGGTTCCGCTTGAAATGCCGCACATGAGACCTTCCTTAAGGGCAAGGTCTTTGGCCGTCTGAAGAGCTTCTTCATCAGAAATGATAACTATGTCATCATAGATTTCCTGGTTAAGAACCGGAGGTATAAGTCCGTCTCCGATGCCCATCTGGATATGTGCGCTTACGGTTCCGCCGGCAAGGATAGCGGCATTTTCAGGCTCAACAGCCCAAATAGTCATATTGGGGTTTAAGGCCTTTAAGGTTTCGCCTATACCTGTTATCGTACCGCCCGTGCCTATTCCCGAACAGAAGCCGTCAATGGGTCCTGCGATCTGTTCTAATATTTCAAGACCTGTGTGATGACGGTGCACCTTTGGATTAGCTTCATTCTCAAACTGCTGGGGCACGAAGACTCTCGGATCTTCATCGCGCATTTTAAGAGCCAGTTTTACACATTCATCTATACAGTCACCGATATTGCCGCTGTCATGAACTAAAATAACCTGAGCGCCGTAGTGCTCAACTAAATATTTGCGCTCGTGACTGACGGAATCAGGCATGATTATAATGGTTTTGTAGCCCTTTACTGCACCTACAAGGGCAAGACCGATTCCCTGGTTGCCGCTGGTAGGCTCAACTATTATTGAGTCGGGCTTTAATATCCTGTCTTCTTCGGCCTGACAGATCATACTGTAGGCTGTACGGGTTTTGATGGAGCCTCCGACATTAAGACCTTCATATTTGACAAGAACACGTGCGCTTTCGCCCTTTACCATCCGGTTAAGCTGAATGACGGGAGTGTGTCCGATTGCTTCAAGAATATTGTGATAAACCATGATAAACCTCGTTCTTTAAATAAAAATGCACCTTTGCGGCCTTGATTTTTAAGCCATTACGTCAGCCGCTTAATAATAGCAGAGAAATCACCCAAATTCAATAACTTCAAGTTGCAAAATCCGCAACAAATGTCCATAATGTATAAGACAAAAGAGATAACCCACTGCCTTTAGGCGGTGGGGGACCTCTTTTTCAGGTGCGGGGTTTAAGCCCCGTACCTGTTAGAAATGCGTAGCATTTCGTCTTATAATGAAAAAATTGCGTAGCAATTTTTGAATTTAACAAGACAAAAGAGATAACCCACTGCCTTTGGGCGGTGGGGGGCGCAGGATATGCAGAAGAAATCATATTACTTAAAAGAGGGACAGACGATTTATGAAAATAGGATTTGACAATGATAAATACCTTAAAATCCAATCTGAGCATATTTTGGAGAGAATAAATAAGTTCGGCGATAAGCTTTACATGGAGTTCGGAGGCAAGCTTTACGATGATTATCATGCATCAAGGGTACTTCCCGGCTTTGAGCCCGACAGTAAGCTCAGGATGCTAAAGCAGTTGTCGGATAAAGCGGAAATAGTTATTGTAATCAATTCTTCGGATATAGAAAGCAATAAAATAAGATCGGATCTTGGGATAACTTATGAGGAAGACGTATTAAGGCTTATCCAGCAGTTTAAGGATGACGGCTTTTTCGTAAGCAGCGTTGTGCTGACGCATTTTGCGGGGCAGGCCGGTGCCAAGGCTTTCAGGACCCGTATGAAGAGGCGGAAAGTCAATGTATATCTTCATTATACGATAGAAGGTTATCCGTCAAATGTGCCCCTTATAGTAAGTGAAGAGGGCTTTGGCAGGAATGAATATATCAAAACAACAAGGCCCCTTGTCGTGGTGACGGCACCGGGACCGGGAAGCGGCAAGATGGCAACTTGTCTTTCACAGCTATACCATGATAATAAGCAGGGAATAAAAGCCGGATATGCCAAATTCGAGACTTTCCCCATATGGAATATACCTCTTAAGCATCCAATCAATCTTGCCTATGAAGCAGCAACGGCAGATCTTAATGACGTTAACATGATCGATCCGTTCCATTTAGAGGCATATGGCATCACGACAGTTAATTACAATCGTGATATAGAGATATTCCCTGTGTTAAATGCCATATTTACGGAGATTTTCGGAGAGAATCCGTATAAGTCGCCCACGGATATGGGAGTTAATATGATAGGGAGCTGCATCATAGATGAGGATGCCTGCTGTGAAGCCTCCAAAATGGAGATAATAAGAAGGTATTATACGGCAGCAAACAGGGTTGCCCTTGAGATGGCAGATGAAAATGAGCTTTATAAGATTAAACTCATTATGAATCAGGCGCAGATAACGACTGATGCGCGTCTTGTTACAACGGCAGCCAATGAAAGGGCGCAGCTGCTCGGTGTCCCCTGTGCGGCAATAGAACTTGAGGACGGGGAGATAATAACATCAAAAACAACTGATTTATTGGGAGCCTCAGCGGCAATACTTCTTAATGCTCTTAAGAGGCTCGGCAGCATAGATCATGACACACATTTAATATCTCCTGAAGCGATAGAACCCATACAGGAGCTTAAAGTCAAATATTTAGGCGGTAAGAATCCAAGACTTCATACGGATGAGGTTCTTATAGCGCTTTCTGTTTCGGCTGTAACAGATGTAAACGCCCGTATAGCCTTAGAACAGCTTCCGAAGCTTAAGGGCTGTCAGGTGCATACTTCTGTGATGTTATCTGATGTTGATAAGAAGACATTTAAGCGTTTAGGCATAGAAGTAACAAGTGAGCCGATAACGAAAATGAAGAAAAGCAATTAACAGTTGGGAGATTATATTATGAGCAGACCGGTTCTTGTTATAATGGCAGCAGGCATGGGTTCCCGTTACGGCGGACTTAAGCAGATAGATACGATAGATGACGAAGGCGATAAGATCATAGATTTTTCGCTTTTTGATGCTGCAAGAGCAGGCTTTGAGAAAGTCATATTCATAATAAAAAAGGAAAATGAAGCTGATTTTAGGGCAGCAATAGGCGATAAGGTATCTTCAAAAATCAAGGTTGAATATGCCTATCAGGAGCTTGAGGATATTCCCAAGGGAATGACTGTTCCTGAGGGCAGGATAAAGCCCTACGGTACGGCACATGCAGTAAGAGCCGCAAGAGAATTGATTGACGGCCCTTTTGCTGTAATAAATGCGGATGATTTTTACGGAAGTAATACCTTTGGGCTTATATATGATGAACTGTCAAAGCCTGTTTCCAGCGATGGGAAAAAGCATTTCTGCATGGTGGGCTTTGAACTTGGAAAGACTCTTACCGAAAACGGTTCCGTCTCCCGCGGGATATGTTCTTTGGATGAGAGAGGATTTCTTAAGGACATTGTAGAGAGGACGAAAATTATTAAGACGGCGGACGGGGCAAAATATACGGAAGATGATAAAGAATATCTGCCCATAAGTCTTGACAGCGTAACGTCCATGAATATCTGGGGCTTTACAGAGGATTTCCTTTTGGATCTTGATGAGGCGTTTGAGGTGTTCTTTAAGGAAGAAATACCTGCTAATCCGCTGAAGGCGGAGTGCTATCTGCCCTTTGTCGTGAATGATATGTTAAAGGAAGGAAGGGCAGACGTTAAAGTTCTCACCACGAAGGATGAATGGTTCGGGGTAACTTATAAGGAGGATAAGCCCTATGTAAGGGCATCCGTAAAAGCACTTAAGGATAAGGGATTGTATCCCGGGCAGCTTTGGGATTAGGCGTAAACTGGCCGCTGAATGTGACAGGGCATATTCGGATATGCAATCAGTGGAAAACAGATTCATAGTTATAAGCTTCGGCCTGCTCATAGAAATCAAGAAGGGTATCGTAAGAGGTATCCTTTTTTATTTCGCATTTTCCGTCCCGGATGCACTCATATATGTAATAATTTATCGTCTGATCGTAGTGGGAATAGTCCTTGTAATTATTAAGATCGGTGATAATGTCAAAATCATTCTGGAAATAGAAGATTCGCACATTGTCATATTCAAGCAGTTTTTCATACACTCTGTTCAAGGTGCAGATTTCGGCGGTAAGACGTCCTCTGAGTACGCAGTCATCCCAGTAGAGGATACTGTAGGGAGGAACGTAAAAATCAAATTCGATATCAGGCCGTGCTTCTATGTAGGAGGTTATTCCTTCAAGAAATTCATCGGCATATGGGAAAAATGAGTCGAAGGGCTCTTCGTCTGCTCTTTTGGTAAGCCGGACGGGATCATAGGTGGCTCTTGCCGCATATTTCTCAAAGACATAGTCATCTGCCCATACATAGGCCTTATCGGCAGTATAGCCGTCTAAAATATTGTTGAGTATAAAGGTGGGAAGATAGTAGAAGACAACCGACTTATTCCATAAATAGTAGGCATCGTCTTTTATGGTATCGTTTTCCAAATATTCAGGTATTGTTGTCGGATATTCCTCAGGAACATTAAACAGGACATAATTATCGAGAGAATATATTATCCTTTTTGTCTCTTCTTTTTGTGTTACGATATTAAGAAGCCTTGAAAAATCATCAAAGTGGGCACCCTGCATGCAGAGCTTTACACAGCTGTTTCCGACAATACCGTCTTCAAACCAGGATTCTTCGAAGTTCTCACTCATTGAAGATCCGACAATAGCCGTATCATAGGTCAGATTCTTGGCAACACCTATCATGGCACCGCGTTCATCTGTTTCGCAGTGAGCCAGTCCGAAGAAGGGGGCATGATAATGCACAAAGGGATCCACTATGACAATAATGGCAGCAATTATCACAAGAATGCCCATCCCGTATGCTATTGTCTTAATAAAAAAATTCTTGTACGCTTTAGTATCCATAATCAGAAATTCACATATATAAACTGAGCTACTTCGGAAAGTGACAAAATTGACCATACAAACAAAAGAACGGCGGCTGTAAGCTTAGGCCTTGTGGGGGTAAATTCTTTGACCCTCTGAGCTGTTGTTTTCATACAGGTTGCGGCAAAGGTGGCAAAAGCCATTATGAAGATAAGGATAAAGCTACCGGTGTAGTACGTTATTGACGGATTTATCTTAAGTGCAATCCACTGAAGCAGGTCACCTTCAGGGGGGATTGTCGAAGCAACCATTGTGATATTTACCGGTATGATACCGCCTGTAAAAAGCTGTTTTATCATTTCGTTCGCAGTTGCGATGTCAGGAGCCCTGAAATAAACCCAGGCAAGATTGACAAAGGCAAAGGTTGCAAACCAGCGGATGCATTTAGGGAGCTTAACCGTAAAGGAGGAAAGCATTTTGCTTATGATACTGCCGATACCGTGGATTATTCCCCATACAACAAAGGTTGTACTTGCGCCATGCCATAATCCGCTTAAGAAGAAAATGATAAAGTTATTAAAATAAGTTCTGACCTTTCCTTTTCTGTTGCCGCCAAGAGGAATATATACATAATTGCGCAGAAAACGTGTCAGGGTTATGTGCCACCTCTTCCAAAATTCCGCAATTGAAAGAGCTTTGTAGGGTGCGTCAAAATTATCCGGCAGATCGAAATTAAGCATCCGGCAGATTCCAACTGCCATATCGCAGTAACCGGAAAAATCAAAATAAATCTGCATCGTATAGGAAATGATCACAAGGAATGCATTGGTGGTCCCCATGTTGGCGGCATTTAAGTATCCTAAATCCACAAAGGGCGACAGTGAGTCTGCGATAAGAAGTTTTTTAGCAAGGCCGAAGATGAAACCATACAGTCCTTTTGAAAGATTCTCGTAATTGACTTTTTTACGGAGCGGATCATTAAACTGCGGGATCATTTCCGAAGAAAGTGCGATCGGTCCTACGGTTATCTTGGGAAAGAAGGTTACAAAAAGAGAATAATCCAGGAAAGAATATTTTACGGAAGGGTCTTTATAGGAATCAACAAGGTAGGCAATCTGGGAAAAGGTATAATAACTGATGCCTACGGGAATGACAATCGCGGTAAAATTAAAATCAGTCCCGAAGTGCTTGTTAATAAGTGTCTCAAAATAAAGAAGATATTTACAGTACAATAAGGAAGCAATGTTTATTATAATTCCAAGCAGGAGAAAAAGCCTGCGCACTATGGGAGGGAGCTTTTCTGAAAATGCAAAGGTTCCTATGAGATAGCAGATGACAATCGAAATCGTAAGGGCAATTAAGGAATTGATCCCCATTGAAGCATAAAAATAAACAGAGGCTGCAAGCAAAAGCAGTTTTGCCGCCAGAGTAAGCCCCTTGCTGTTAAAGAAATACCAGCCGATTATTACGATCGGAAGAAATATTAAGATAAAGGAATAGGATGCTAAATTCATGGGCTGATTATAGCACACGCCTCATCTTCACGCAATTTTCACATGGAAAAGATTGATTTTAAATATTTTACACTCTATAATTTACGCAATGTGCTTTGTATAGGAGATTAAAATGGACAACAATAATCAAAACGGAAGCGATAATCGCGGCAATAACAATAATAAAGGCAATAGACAGACTTTATTCATAATACTTATAGTCACGCTGGCAATGTTCCTTGTAATTACATATATGAGGAGCATATTCAATAATGCCACGAATCAGAAGATATCTTATGATGAATTTATAGAAAAGGTTGATGCGGGCGAAATAGAAAAGGTTGTTATTACCCAGAATGAGATTAAGATAACGCCGGTAGGTCAGGAGAATGCTTATGTTCCCATCAGCTATTATACGGTTCCGGTGGATGATTCGCTTCTTACGGACAGGCTCCTTAAGGCGGGAGTTAAATTCGAGCAGGAGGAGACGGATTCTTCTTCCATAATACTGTCGATATTCGTATCCTACATTCTGCCGCTTCTTCTGTTCTGGCTTGTTATCGGATTTATTATGCGCCGTGTATCAAAAGGCGGCGGCGGCATCATGGGTGTTGGCAAGAGCAATGCCAAGATATACGTTCAGAAGGAAACAGGCGTAACCTTTAAGGACGTTGCCGGACAGGATGAGGCGAAGGAATCCTTACAGGAGGTTGTTGATTTTCTTCATAATCCCGGGAAGTATTCCAAGATCGGCGCAAAGCTTCCGAAGGGTGCATTGCTTGTGGGCCCTCCGGGAACAGGTAAAACTCTGCTGGCAAGAGCTGTTGCAGGAGAGGCACATGTTCCGTTCTTTTCACTTGCGGGATCTGATTTTGTGGAGATGTATGTGGGCGTCGGCGCTTCAAGAGTAAGGGATTTATTTAAGGAAGCACAGAAGAATGCACCCTGCATAATATTTATAGATGAGATTGATGCCATAGGAAAATCACGTGATTCAAGATATGGCGGGAATGATGAGAGAGAGCAGACGCTCAACCAGCTCTTATCTGAGATGGACGGCTTTGATGCATCAAAGGGAGTTCTTATATTAGCTGCGACAAACAGGCCTGAGATTCTCGATAAGGCACTTCTTCGTCCGGGAAGATTTGACAGACGCATAATAGTTGATAAACCGGATTTAAAGGGAAGAAAAGAGACTTTAAGGGTTCATTCCAAGGATGTGCATTTAGATGACACGGTGGATCTTGAAGAGGTTGCTCTTGCAACGGCAGGAGCAGTAGGCTCAGACCTTGCCAATATGGTTAACGAGGCGGCGATTACGGCAGTTAAGAACGGCAGGGAGGCTGTTAGCCAGAAGGATCTTTTAGAAGCCATTGAAGTGGTTATGATGGGTAAAGAGAAAAAGGACAGGATAATGACCAAAAAGGAGAGAAAGATCGTATCCTATCACGAAATCGGTCATGCCTTAGCAGCAGCTCTTCAGAAGAATACGGATCCCATTCAGAAGATAACCATTGTTCCGCGAACCATGGGCGCTTTGGGATACGCATGGTATGTGCCAGAGGAAGAGAAGCATCTTGAATCAAAGGATGAACTTAGCGAGCAGATCGTTACGGCTCTTGCCGGACGTGCCGCAGAAGAGATAATATTTGATTCCGTTACAACCGGTGCTTCAAACGATATAGAAAAAGCGACGGCTCTTGCAAGAGCAATGGTTACAGAATACGGAATGTCAGATAAGTTCGGCCTTATCAAGCTTGAAAGCGTTGAGGATAAATATTTAAGCGGGCGCAAAGTCATGGAATGCGCTGACGATACGGCAGCTGCTGTTGATGAAGAAGTAATGAGAATATTATCGGAAGCCTACGAAGAAGCAAAAAGGCTTCTTAATGATAACCGTGAGCTTCTTGATGAGCTTGCTGAATTCCTCCTTAATAAGGAAAGCATTACGGGTAAGGAGTTTATGAAGATATTTAAAAAATCAAAGGGTGAAGACGAAACTCCGGAAGAGATCTTAGATGAAGGTTAAAAAGCCATCAAAAAACAAAATACTTACCATCATATTATCTGCGGCGCTGGTATTTACATCAATAGCAACGCTTGTGGGGCTTATTGTGTTCGGCAGGCAGATAGAAGAGGGCAGAGAAGTAGCCGGCGCAGCGGCTCGGGAATATAAAAACTGGTATGTACTTATAACGGAAGATTCGGAAAATGCATTTTGGGATTCCGTTTATGAGAGTATGTGCGAAGAGGGCGATAAGACTGATGCTTACATAGAAAAATTCGGGGATAACCTTTCCCAGAAATATACCAAAAAAGAGATGATGGAAATTGCCATTGCTTCGGGCGTTGACGGTATAATTCTTGAAGCCGATGATTCCGAAGACATGAACAGTATGGTAAAAAAAGCATCGTCTGCGGGAATCCCCGTAGTTACGGTGCTCTGGGATACTACTTCGCGGACACGCAAAAGCTATATAGGACCGAGTAATTACAATCTGGGCAAGGAATATGCGAATATGATTTTGCGCGCAGCGAAGAATATGCGGCGCAGGATTATTCTCAATACAGGCAATTCGGCGGCAACGGATATAGATGTTCTCGTGCTGCTTGATTCAGATTCCGCAGGTACTTCCCAGAATATCATCCTGACTTCAATGCAGGATGTGCTTTATGCAGATGACAGTTTAGGAACTAATATTACCACTTCAACACAGCTTATAGAGACAAATAATATTTTCAATTCGGAGGAGTCAATAAGACTTCTTCTGCAAGGGCGCGATCGGCCCGTTCCCGATGTAATAGTATGCCTGTCGGAGGTTAACACAAAAAATGTTCTGCAGGCGCTTGTAGATCAGAATAAAGTAGGTGAAGTATCGGTAATCGGATATTATGATTCCGATTCCATCTTAAAGGCAATCGAAAAGGGAATAATATATGCAAGTGCTGCCGTAGATACAAAGCAGATGGGGGAATACTGCGTATCGGCGCTTAATGAATATAAGCAGACGGGATACGTCAATGAGTATTATTCCGTTGATTTTACAATGATAGACCAGACGAATGTGGGCAAAATAATTGCCGGGCACGAGGCGAACGATGAAGCTGATTGATGCGGTTAAAAATAAAAAAGTAAATATCCGCACGAAGCTTATTCTTGTGTTTGTGCTGACTTCGGCGGTTTTGTTTGCAGTCAATCTTTATGTATATGTCAACATCAATAAGATGATGAACAGTATTGAGGCAATTTACGCAAGTAATATAAGCATCAATAATATGGCCGATGATCTTACACGCATCCAGGAAAATATGTCTGATTACCTTCAGACCCGCAGTTCCGATTCACTTGAGGCATATTATAAGAATTTCCAGAGTTATTCAAATTCAATAAGAAGCTTAAACGATGAAACGGTTGATGACGATCTTCTTATGATGCAGAAGGCAATAACCCGGATGTCGGGTAAATATCTCAGTCTGACTTCCGATGCGATCACCGCAAAGCGCGGAAGAAATATAGAAGGGTACACCCAGAATTACGAGCAGGCAGGGGAGCTCTATTCTTATATAAGCACGTATATTTACAGTATGAATAATGAGCAGTTTAGGAGTAATTCGGAGAATTATGCCATGCTGCTTTCTTCCATGAGATATTCGGAAATATTGTGCCTGTCAATTCTTCTTGTTGTGTCACTTGCAAATGTGCTGCTTATCGTTCTTATGACAAGATCCATAACAAAGCCGCTTATTGAGCTGTCAAAGCAGGCAAATGAAATATCCGCAGGCAATCTTAATGTGGAGCTTATTGATGTTAAAAGCGAGGATGAAGTCGGCATAGTAACTTCGGCCTTTAATAAGATGGTTGTAAGCATCAATGAGTATATCGCAAAGATTCAGGAACAGATGGAATCCGAAAGAATTCTTAAGGAAAAAGAACTTATTATGGATGCCAACTTAAAGGAGGCGCAGCTTAAATACCTGCAGGCGCAGATAAATCCGCATTTTCTGTTTAACACATTAAATGCCGGTGCGCAGCTTGCAATGATGGAGGGCGCCGACAGGACGAATAAATATGTTCAGACGATGGCTGACTTTTTCCGTTATAATGTTCAGAAGAACAATGAGAGAGTGACTTTAAAGCAGGAGCTTGAACTTGTGGATAATTACATTTATATATTAAATGTACGTTTTGCAGGTGAGATTCATTATGAAAAAGAAATAGATGAAGATTTACTTAACCTTGCAATACCCTCAATGACCCTTCAGCCGATAATCGAAAATGCCGTAAATTACGGAATCCGCAATATTGACTGGGAAGGCAGGATATGTACGAGAGTATATAAAGAGGGTGAATGTGCGGTCATATGCATAGAAGATAACGGCATAGGCATGAGCGAGGAGCTTGTAGGGAAGATCAATGCAAGGGAAGTCGCGCAGTCAACTGTTCACGCCGATTCTAACGGAGTGGGACTTAATAATGTCATAACAAGACTTAATCTGTTTTATGACAGAGATGATATTTTCAAAATCACTTCAGAGGGTGAGAATAAAGGCAGTAAGGTTTATATAAGGATTCCGCTTGCCAAAGAGCCAGCGGAAGAAGAGTGATCAAAAAAGCGATTGTAAAAATCACATTTGGAGGGAACTGATAAATGTATAAGATATTGCTGGCAGATGATGAAGGAATTGTTCTTGAATCCATGCAGTTTATAATTGAAAAGGATTTTCCGGATATGTGTCAGGTGGAAACTGCCAAAAGCGGCAGAAGAGTCATAGAACTTGCAGAGCAGTTCCGTCCGGATATTGCCGTAATGGATATTCAGATGCCTGGGATCAACGGCATAGACGCAATGCGTGAGATAAGAGCCACAAATCCCAATGTGATTTTCATTGTGATGAGCGCATATGATAAGTTTGATTATGCCAAGGAAGCAATTAAGCTTGGCGTTTTGGAATATATAATGAAGCCAATGGACAGAGCCAAGATAACAGCTGCCCTAAAATCCGCAATGAACCTTGTCACAAAGGAAAGGCAAAAAAGAAGCAGGGAACTTATTATTAAAGAGAAGATGGAGACGGTTTCGCCTATAATCGAGAGCGGTCTTATATATAATATACTGTTTCACGAGCATTTCACGGAAGATATCGAGAATTACAAAAATATTTTGGAGATCAAGGAAGATTATGCTTTTATGATGGCTGTCGTATGTGGTGATGAACAGGAAGGCAATCATATGACTAATGCCGTCGGAAGCTCTGTAAGGACGCAGAAGTATTATCAGGAGATAAAATCATATATTAAACAGTATTATCCGGGCTGTGTTGTGGGGACATTTATGGCTAATAAGATTGCCGTAATGATGCCCTGCAAAAAAGATCTTATGGATTACAATACCCGTATAGAATTTATTGATAAATCGCGGGAACTGGTGCGGGTGCTTCGCAAAAAGACAGATGTGAGCTTCAGAATCGGTATAGGACGGACAATGGAGATGTCGAATATGTCCGAATCCTATGCGGAAGCTTTGAATGCGCTTATCTATACGACGGGAAGCGTTGCCCATGCAGATGATCTTCCGATTGCCTGCGACTACGAGAGTGATTATCCGATAGATCTTGAGAAAGACTTATTTAAAAAGGTCGGGGAAGGCGACATAGAAGGCGCGATCACCTGCGCAAAGAGATTTTTTGACTGGATGCAGGAAAGCTACGCTGATGAGATCATGAATATCCGCCTTAAAATACTTGAGTTTGCACTTATGGCCGAGCATATGGCATATGAAAACGGCGGTATGACCTATAAATTCACTTCCCGGAGGGAATATCTTACGGATGTTATAAACATGTCGGAATTCAGTGAGCTTAAAAAATGGTTTGTAGAGAAGATTGCGGATGCTGCCAAAAACCTTGTAAATAAGAGAGAAGAGAAATCAAATAATCTTATAGAAAGTGCAGTGGAATACATTAAGGAGAACTATAGTAAGAATATTTCTCTTGATGATGTTTCAAGGATAGTGAATATAAGTCCCTATTATTTCAGTAAATTATTTAAAGAGGAAACCGGTGAGGGGTTTGTTGAATTCTTAACCGGGATAAGAATACGTAAAGCCAAGGAGCTGCTCGCCGCCTCTCAGTTGTCCATGAAGGAAATCTGCAGTGAAATCGGGTATTCGGATCCTAATTACTTCAGCCGTATATTCAAGAAAAATGTCGGAGTATCCCCTACGGAATATAAGGAGGGATTATCGTGAGGAAAATCAAAAGGCGTACTGCGCTTATAGTGATCATGGCAATTCTTGCAGTTTGTATGTGCGGATGTTCTTCCGAAAATGAAGCCGAGGAGAAGGAAACGGTAAAGGAAAACACAAATCCGCAGATAGGAATGAGCTTTGATTCCTTTGTCACCGAAAGATGGATAAGGGATCAGGATGCCTTTGTATCAACTGCGCGGGAATTGGGAGCAGATGTTAATGTCCAAAGCGCAAACGGTGAGGTTGAAGAGCAGATATCACAAATCGAATATTTTATAGATAAGAAAATGGATGCCATTGTAATAGTTGCATCTGACGCCGGTAAGCTTTCCGAAGTTATCGCTAAGGCAAAGAAAGCGGATATTCCCGTGATCTGTTATGACAGATTGTGCTTATCGAGTAATGCGGATTTATATATATCCTTTGACAACAACACCGTCGGACGCCTGATGGGAGAGGCACTTTTAAAGAAGATCGGAAATGATGCAAAAATAGTGACGGTATGCGGCCCTGATGCTGACTTTAATGTAAAGCTTGTGGCTGAAGGTTTTGAGGAAGCCATAAGCACTAAGAATGCACAAATAATTGAAAGCTGTTCCTGCGAGGGATGGAGATCTGAGGAAGCTTATAATTACGTAAGCAGTAATATTGAGACAATAGGTACTGCTGATGCGATAATGTGCGGAAATGATGATCTTGCAGGAGCCGTTATAAGAGTCTTATCGGAAAACAGGCTGTCGGGAAAAATCTCGGTTGTCGGACAGGACTGTGATCTTGCAGCCTGCCAGAGAATAGTCGAAGGCACTCAGCTTATGACAGTTTATAAGCCGGTTGAAAAGCTGGCAAAGGCTGCTGCAGAATATGCTGTTAAGCTGGCAAAGGATGAACCGCTTGATATTACGGAAACCTTTTCGGACGGCACCTATGATGTGCCCTGTGTCCTTTTGGATCCGATAGCAGTAACAAAGGACAATATGGATGAGGTTGTTATCGGGAGCGGCTTCCATCTTAAGGAAGAAGTTTACTTAAATTCTGAAAAATAGTTATAGCCAAGACAGACGAGTCTTTGAAGTAGTACAATTTTAAGACAGAGAGCTGCGTTTTGTTAAAAAAATGCTAACCCATTCCGGCTTTTTGCCGGATAACATTAAAAATTTAAAGGTTTTTGCAATTTTTTACTGTTTTTGATGTGCTACATTCTATATGGATTATTTTGTTTTCTGAGTGGAGGACATTTAATGAAAAAAACAGTTTTGAGCCTGTTACTGTGCATAGCGATGACAGCAGCTCTTTTAGCAGGCTGCACCGGGGATAAAAAAGAAGAAAACCTTGTAGGCGTGGCAATGCCCACAAAGGATTTGCAGCGCTGGAATCAGGACGGCTCTAATATAGAGGAACAGCTTAAGGCGGCAGGATATGAAGTCGATATTCAGTATGCCGGCAATAATGTAAAAACACAGATATCCCAGATCGAGAGTATGATTTCAAATGGCTGCAGATGTCTGGTTATTGCAGCCGTTGACGGCAATTCGCTTGTGGAGGTTCTTGATAAGGCAAAAGAGGCAGATATACCTGTTATTGCATATGACCGTCTCATTATGGATACGGATGCGGTTTCCTATTATGCAACCTTTGATAATTATGAGGTTGGAACAGTGCAGGGACAGTATATAGTCGATAAGCTTGCACTTTCAGAAGGCGCAGGACCCTTTAATATTGAACTTATTACAGGCGATCCCGGGGACAATAATGCGAAATATTTCTGGGGCGGAGCAATGGATTTAATCCAGCCTTATATTGACTGCGGACAGCTTAATGTGGTATCGGGTCAGATGACCTTTGAAGATTGCGCAACAGATAAATGGTCAACTGACAATGCACAGATGAGATTCGAAGAAATCATTAATTCCTATTATACGGATGGCGTAACACTTGATGCGGTTTTATGTTCGAACGATTCCACGGCTCTTGGCGTTGTAAACGCGCTTCAGGCTGATTATACAGGAGTATGGCCCATAATAACGGGTCAGGACTGCGACGTGGCCAATGTAAAAAATATGATTGCCGGACTTCAGAGCATGTCGGTATTTAAAGATACAAGGGATCTTGCGGCTAAAACGGTTGAGATGGTTGATGCGATCATGAAGGGAGGGCAGGCGCCTATTAATGATACGGAGTCTTACGATAACGGCACCGGAATCATTCCCACGTATTTATGCAATCCGAAATTCGCCGATGTGAGCAATTACAAAGAACTGCTGCTTGATTCCAATTACTATACAGAGGCTGATCTGCAGTAGAAATATTGACTTATCAGCAGGTGTCAAATCTTTGGCATAAATTATAAGGCGGATGAATATCCGCCTTAAGTTAACTTAAAACGCAAGTTTATATAAAGAGGAATGAGTTTTGTTTGATATTGATGCAGAACTTAAAAAGCTTCCGGCAAGCCCGGGTGTATATCTGATGCACGATGCGAATGATGTGATAATATATGTCGGTAAAGCCGTAATTCTGCGCAACCGGGTACGGTCTTATTTTCGCAGCAGTACCAAAAAGACTGCGAAGATCAGTCAGATGGTCTCTCAGATAGCATGGTTTGAATATGTTGTGACAGATTCGGAGCTTGAAGCACTTGTTCTTGAGAACAATCTTATAAAAGAGCATCAGCCGAAATACAATACGATGCTTAAGGATGATAAGACTTATCCTTACATAAGGGTTACTGCAGATGAAGATTATCCGCGCATAATGATGACGCGTAAGCCCGGAAAAGATTCCTCGAAATATTTTGGGCCCTATGTCAGCGCGGAAGCAATAAGAGACACCATAGAAGTGCTCAGGAAGCTTTATAAGCTGCGCACCTGCAGGGGCAGTCTTGACAAGGAAGAGGCAAAGGCCTGCCTTTATTACCATTTGGGGCAGTGCGAGGCTCCCTGCCTTGGCGGAATATCGAAGGATGCTTACCGTGAGAAAATAAATAAAGCAATTGATTTTCTAAATGGGAATTATAAGCCGGTGCTTGGTTACCTTACGGATCTGATGATGAAATATTCCGAGGAGTTAAACTATGAAAAAGCGGCCGAGTACAGGGATCTTTTAGAGAGCGTAAAGCATGTGGCGCAGAAGCAGAAAATCACCGACACGGGCGGCGTAGACAGGGATATCTGCGGAATTGCAATGTCCGAGGAGTCTGTTATCATCCAGGTTTTCTTTGTGCGTGACGGCAGGATGATCGGCAGAGAGCATTATTATATGAAACAGGCAAGAGAGGAAGGAAAGGAAGATATCTTATCTGCTTTCCTTATGCAGTATTATTCCGGAACTCCCTTTATCCCAAAGGAAATTCTTCTGCCCTATGAGCCTGCGGGGATGGATATGATAAGCGAATGGATGAGCAGGGCGAAGGGCGTAAAGGTGTCGCTTATTATTCCGCAAAAAGGCGCAAAGGAGAAACTTCTGGAACTTGCAATGGAAAACGCAAGACTCCTTATGGAAAAGGACATAGAGAAGATAAGACATAATTATGCAAGGACGCAGGGCGCTGTAGCTGAAATAGAAAAGCTGCTGGGATTAGCGCAAATCAAGCGGATTGAGGCATATGACATATCGAATATAAGCGGCTTTGCGTCTGTCGGTTCGATGGTTGTATACGAAGGGGGCAAACCCAAAAAGAACGATTACCGCAAATTCAGGATAGAGACTGTAACGGGTCCTGACGATTATGCAAGCATGGAAGAGGTGCTTACAAGAAGATTCACCCATGCCCTTAAGAGGGAGGAGGCGGAGAATGCGTTTTTTGAGCTTCCGGATGTTATATTTATGGATGGCGGAAGAGGTCAGGTTAATATTGCCGAGAAGGTTTTAGCTAAGCTTTCCCTTAATATTCCGGTCTGTGGAATGGTTAAAGATGACAATCACAGGACAAGAGGTCTTTTTTACGATAATTGCGAAATTGCGATAGATAAAGACTCCGAGGCGTTTAAGCTGATAACCAGGATACAGGATGAGGCCCACAGGTTTGCGATCACTTTCCACAGAGGTCTTAGAAGCAAAAATCAGGTACATTCCGTGCTTGACGATATTCCGGGCGTCGGAGTGGCAAGAAGAAAAGCCTTAATGAAGCATTTTGAATCTTTAGAGGATATAAAAAAGGCAGATATCGATGAGCTTGCAGGGATTCCTTCGTTTAATCAGGCAGCAGCCAAAGCCGTATATGAATATTTTCATGGTGAGGATGAAGATTCCTCCGGCTAAGTTCAAATTGTGGATAATGGACTAAGCCCCAAATTACGAATAATGGACCGAGTCCAAAATTGCGAATAATTTATGGTGTGGCAAAATTCTATGTGTTATACTGATTGTTAATATAGTCGTGCTAGCGGCGAGACATTAAGGAGGTTGGCAAATGGCAACAGTTCAGGTTAGTACTTTAATCGAAAAAATGAAACTGGAGAACTTGACACCGGATATTGATGTTGAGTCCATCAAAATCACACAGCCTGATATCAACAGGCCGGCACTTCAGCTTGCCGGATACTTAGAGCATTTTGAGACTGCCCGTGTTCAGATAATGGGCTTTGTGGAATATTCATATATGATGCAGCTCTCAGAAGATGTAAGAAGGGAGAGATATGCCCAGGTACTTAAGGAAGACACGCCCTGCTATGTGTTCTGCAGGGACCTAGTTCCGGATGATATTTTCCTTGAGATAGCAAGATCGCAGAATATAGCAGTGCTTAAATCCCATAAGAGTACTTCCAATCTTATGGCAGAGATAATAAGATGGCTTAATGTTAAGCTTGCCCCCTGCATTTCGGTACATGGTGTACTTGTAGATGTTTACGGTGAGGGCGTTCTTATAACAGGCGAGAGCGGAATCGGTAAATCCGAAGCGGCGCTTGAACTTGTAAAGAGAGGACACCGTCTTGTTTCGGATGATGTTGTCGAGATAAGGAAGGTCAGCGATGATACGCTTATCGGATCGGCGCCTGATATAACACGCCACCTTATCGAGCTTAGAGGCATAGGAATCGTAGATGTCAAAATGCTCTTCGGTGTTTCTTCCGTGCGTGAGACCCAGAGTATCGACCTTGTTATAAAGCTTGAAGAGTGGGATAAGGACAGGGATTATGACAGAATAGGGCTTGAGGAAGAATATACGGAGTACCTTGGCAATAAAGTTGTCTGCCACAGCATTCCCATCCGCCCCGGCCGTAACCTTGCAATCATATGCGAATCGGCAGCAGTTAATTACCGTCAGAAGAAGATGGGTTACAATGCGGCTAAGGAGTTGTATTCGAGGGTGCAGAATTCTCTTAAACAAAGAGAAGAAGAGGAAATGTAATACTGATTAAGGAGAGATGCGTATGAGTAAATATTGTTTTGGGGCTGATATAGGCGGTACAACTGTAAAACTTGGGTTCTTTGATGAAAAGGGAGAACTCCTTGATAAGTGGGAGATTCCCACAAGGACGGAAAATGACGGCGAAAACATCCTTCCGGATATAGCAAAATCAATTAAGGATAAGCTTTCACAAAAGGGAATCGAAGATGAAGATGTGCTGGGCATAGGCATGTGTGCGCCGGGACCTATTGAAGACTCCGGCCTTGTCCATAGGGCAGTAAATTTAGGATGGGGATATATTAATATTAAGAATATCTTATCCGATCTTTCAGGCTTTAAGGTAATGGCAGGAAATGATGCGAATGTGGCCGCACTTGGTGAAATGTGGAAGGGCGGCGGAATGGGCCATGAAAATGTTATTGTGGTTACGCTTGGAACAGGTGTCGGCGGCGGCATAATAATTAACGGAAAGATATTAACAGGTGCCATAGGGGCCGGCGGCGAAATAGGGCATCTCCATATTGAAGATAATGAAACAGAGGCCTGCGGCTGCGGCAATTACGGCTGTCTTGAAGAATATGCCTCGGCTACCGGAATAACCCGGCTTGCAAACAGGAGACTTAAAAAGGATGATAAGCCTTCGGTATTAAGGAGCAGTGAAGTCAGTGCGAAAACCGTTTTTGATGCGGTAAAAGCAGGTGATGAGGTTGCAATTGAGATAGCGAATACTTTCGGAGAATATTTAGGCAAAGGACTTGCCGCTGTTGCTGCCGTATGCAATCCGGAAATCTTTGTAGTCGGCGGCGGAGTATCCAAAGCAGGCGATGTTCTCTTTGAATATATAGAGCCGTATTATCGTAAATATGTATTCCATGGCAGCAGGGACGTTAAGTTTGCACTTGCAAAGCTCGGAAATGATGCCGGAATATACGGAGCTGCAAAGCTTATAATTGATGAGACATCGAAAAAAGCTTAAGCGGCTTTAAAGCGGAGGAATAAGAAATGGATGCCGGGCTTTTTGAATTAATCAATAAGACAGCTGCAGCTGGCAGCGTAGCGACATTTGAACCTATGAAAGAGCATACAACCTTTAAGGTTGGCGGCGAAGCGGATGTATTTATAGCACCCGGGAGCATAGAAGAGGCGGAAGAAATAATCCGCCTTTTATGCGTTAATAAAGAACCTTTTAATGTGATCGGAAACGGCAGTAATCTTTTGGTTTCCGACAGCGGTATAAGGGGTACTGTTGTATGCTTAAAAAAGGGCTGTGATAAGATAATTGCAGACGGAAAGACAATAAGGGCCCAGGCAGGTGCCCTTTTATCGAAGGTATCTGCTCTGGCAAAGGATTGTGCGCTTTGCGGGCTTGAATTTGCCTCGGGAATACCCGGATCCGTAGGAGGAGCCGTCTTTATGAATGCAGGCGCTTACGGCGGTGACATGAGCAAGGTGATAAAAAGCGTTAAGCTGATGAACCTAAATAATGGCGAGACAATGATTTTTACAGCTGATGAAATGAAATTCGGATACAGGCACAGCATAGCCAGGGAAGAAAAATATATTATCTTAGAGGCAGTATTTGAACTTGATACGGGTAATGTATCCGAAATAAAGCAGAAAATGGATGAGCTTAACAGGCAAAGAAGAGATAAACAGCCGCTTGAATATCCAAGTGCAGGAAGCACTTTTAAAAGACCTGAAGGGTATTTTGCCGGGAAGCTTATCGAGGATGCAGGCCTTAGGGGATATACTGTCGGCGGCGCCTCTGTTTCCGAAAAGCATTGCGGTTTTGTAGTTAATAACGGCAATGCCACGGCAGCTGATATAGTAAGACTGATAAAGGATGTAAGGGATAAGGTAAAGGAGAATTCCGGAGTGCTGTTAGAGCCGGAGGTATGTATGCTTGGAGAGGATATCGGGCTATGAGATTTGTAATCGTAACGGGCATGAGCGGAGCGGGCAAAAGTACTGCGCTTAATATGTTTGAGGATGCGGGTTATTATTGTGTTGATAATCTTCCGGTACCTCTTATATCAAAATTTGCGGAGCTTGTAAGCGTACCGAACAGTGAAGTTGAAAAGGTTGCGCTCGGTATTGATGTAAGAACAGGTCATGGCTTTGCTGAACTTGAGAAAACTCTTGATGAAATGAAGACAGCGGGAATTTTGTATGAGGTGCTCTTTCTTGAATCAGATGATCAGGTTCTTATAAAACGCTACAAGGAGACGAGGAGGACTCATCCTCTTGCGGGTTCTGACCGGATTGAGGCCGGAATAGCAAGGGAGAGAAAAAAGCTTTCTTCCATTAAAAAGAGGGCCGATTATATAATGGATACCTCACAGATGCTGACAAGGGAACTTAAGGGCGAACTTGACAGGATATTTGTCCATAATCAGAATTTTAAGAATCTTTATGTGACGATAGTGTCCTTTGGATTTAAATACGGAATACCCCAGGATGCCGATCTTGTTTTTGATGTGAGGTTTCTTCCCAATCCCTACTATCTTGATGAATTAAAGCCGCTTACCGGAAACGATAAGGCTGTAAGCGAATACGTTATGAGTTTTGCGGAAGCTGACCTTTTTCTCTCAAAACTTGAAGATATGCTTACTTTTCTTATTCCCAATTATATACTCGAGGGTAAAAATCAACTGGTCATATCAATAGGCTGTACCGGAGGAAAGCACCGGAGCGTTACGCTTGCAAATGCTCTTTATGAGAGAATGCAGAAATATACCGATTACGGATTTAAGCTTGACCACAGAGATATCGAGAAGGATTCGCTTCGTAAAAAGTGAAGATTGAAACAGCAGCGAGGAATTATTTTGTCATTTTCACAGGATATAAAGTCAGAACTTATAAAGCACATAAGCAGCTCGCGCCATTGCCGGATAGCGGAAATAGCGGCAATTTATCATTTTTTGGGCAGACAGGAATATGCCGAAGATAGAGACGTTTGCGTCTTTATGGGAGAGAATGAGGCTCTTATCAGAAAGTGCTTTACTTTGCTTAGAAAAACATATAATATGAATGAAGATTGCTTTTTTGCAGATGATTTTAAGGATAAAGGGGCAAAAGGCTTTAAGGTGATCATTTCGGATCCCGGTGCGCTGAGAGTATTTGAGGATTCCATTGCATCACCTACACTCGTGCAGAAATCCTGCTGCAGGCGGGCATACCTAAGAGGTGCCTTTTTAGTGGCAGGAAGCATGTCAGATCCGGAGAAATCCTATCATTTGGAATATATATGTCCTTCAAAAGAGGATGCTCTTCTGATAGAAGAGCTGCTTTTGAGCTTTAATATAGAGCCGAAGACTTTTATAAGAAAGAATTCATATGTTGTATATTTAAAAGACGGTTCGCAAATAGTCGAAACACTCAATGTTATGGAAGCCCATGTGGCGCTTATGGAATTTGAGAATACACGTATCTTAAAGGAAATGCGCAATAGCGTCAACCGTAAGGTGAATTGTGAAACCGCCAATATAAATAAGACAGTTTCCGCGGCCCAGAAACAGATTGATGAGATTAATGTTTTAATGGGTACGCGTGAATATAAAGGACTGCCGCAATCCCTTAAGGAAATGGCAATGCTCAGGATTGAATATCCCGACGCAACGCTTGCGGAGCTTGGAGAACTCTGCAATCCCCCGGTAGGTAAGTCCGGTGTAAATCATAGGTTGCGAAAGCTTAGTGAAGCAGCATTGAAAGTCAAAGGAGGAGAATTATGACAAAAAAGGATACCGTTATCCGTTTGGAGAATGGCCTTGAGGCACGCCCGGTTGCGCTTTTAGTACAGACTGCGAGCCAGTTTGACAGCTCAATCTATATCGAGTACGAGCAGAAGCGTGTTAATGCGAAGAGCATAATGGGAATGATGACACTTGTTCTTGCAGCAGGAACAAAAGTAACGGTTACGGCTGAGGGTAAGGATGAGAGCGAAGCTGTTAATGCGGTGGTAAGTTATTTAAGCGGTGAATAAAAAGCCCCTAAAAAGGGAGGATGCCAAGTGGCTTAGCCACTTGGCATTTATTATGAAAAAGTATTTGTAAAGTAATGTTGTCTTAAGTAATGTATGTTTCCTTGCTATGATGGTAGTATAGTTCACATAAATGTATAAATTATGCCCATGAAATGAAAGATTTTTTAATTAAATATGAACAAATCATGAACAATGGCGTTGTGAAAATGTATAAAGATGAATATCAATAATAGTACAAAACAAACGAAAAAAATTAAAAAAAGAAAAAATCTTGTCACATAACAAAAATAATGTGACAGATGCGCATAATCACGAAAGTAAAATATTATGTCAACCATTTTTTGTTAAAAAATAACAATATAAAAACACGGTAAAAGAACATGGGATGTTAATGTGTCGGGCAGGATACTGGATTTTAATGGGCATATATGGTAAAATATGACGACTATGCAATATGGGGTGGATTCTATGCCAAACGAGAAAGAAAAAACAAAAAAAGAAATAAAAACCTCCTCAGAGAAGTCCGCGGTTGCATCAATGGACGGCGGAAGGAGTAAGTTAAGCCTTGGTATTGCGCTGCTGCTTGCTGCTGTATTTGCGGGGTCTTTGGTTCTGTCATTTGCAAAGGAAGATATTCGCACAGAGAATATCATTATGCTTTTGGGAGTGTTTATCTGCTCTGCGTTTGCAATGTTTGGCTTAAGAACACTGGCAATTGTACTCACAGGTCTTCAGGTAGTCTCCTTTGCGGCATATAAGGTATATGGGCTGCTGGTCATGAAAAAGTCAATCGCTCCGATATCTTATTCCTGGATACTGATTCCGGCGCTGGCAATGGTGGGAACTGCAATATTTGCCGCCGGGATGTCCAAGATGAAGATAGATAATGAGGTGTTAAAACGGCAGGTTGATGAACTTGTTATGATTGATTCGCTGACGGGACTTTATAATCTCCGAAGTCTTTATATGGATATCCAGACTCAGGTATCTTATGCGGAACGCAATAATAATGCGATTTCCCTGATGATCATTAAGTTAAGATATCCTGTCGAAATGAAAAAGGTGCTGAGCACAAATCAGTATGATTCTGTAATAAAGGCTCTTGCAACCCTTTTATGCGATACTGTAAGACTCGAAGATAAGGTATATTCAATCGCTTCCGATGGCGTGTTTGCAATAGTGCTTACCTGTGACAAGGCAGGTACTAAGATAGTAGAAAAGAGAATGCGTGATAAGCTTGATAAGCCCGAGTGGCTTTCCGGGATATCCGATAAGCCGATACGGGCCGAGATTAAGCTTGGGGCTCTTGAATATAAAAAGGAAAGATATCATAGGGATGCACAGGGCTTTATAGACAGTGTAATGGAAGAAGTGGATTACGATATATAAATATTAATATTATTATAGGAGAGATTTGCCATGAAGTATTTTATTACGGGCGGAGCCGGATTCATCGGCTCTAATATGACGGACAGACTTTTGTCGGAGAGCGGCAATGAGGTTGTGGTATATGATAATTTTTCAACCGGCCGCAGGGAATTTTTAGAGGAGGCACAAAAAAGCCCCAATTTTACTCTTGTTGAGGGAGACACCCTTGATTTAGAAGCACTTACAAAGGCGATGGCCGGCTGTGATTTTGTATTCCATTTTGCTGCAAATGCAGATGTAAGAATGGGCTGCGAGCATCCGAGGAAAGACCTTGAGCAGAATACGATTGCGACCTTTAATGTGCTTGAAGCGATGAGAGCCAACGGAATTAAGAAAATAGGATTTTCATCAACAGGTTCTGTTTACGGAGAATGTCCGGTAGTGCCTACCCCTGAAGACGGGCCGTTCCCCATTCAGACATCATTGTATGGAGCTTCAAAGCTTGCCTGCGAGGGTCTTCTTGCAGCATATGCCGAAGGATTTGATTATAAGGTATATATTTTCAGATTTGTATCGATACTCGGTGAGAGATATACTCACGGACATGTATTTGATTTCTGCAAGAGATTAGCAGATGACCCCACGCATCTTCATATACTCGGAAACGGTCATCAGAGAAAATCATATCTGTATGTGAAGGATTGCATGGAAGCTATTCTTACCGTTATAAGGAATGCTGATGAGAAGGTGAATATTTACAATCTCGGCACGGATGAGTATTGCGAGGTAAATGATTCTGTCGGTTATATATGCAGTAAACTGGGCGTAACACCGGAATTTACTTATGCCGGAGGCGAAAGAGGATGGATAGGCGATAATCCGTTTATTTATCTCGACACCAAAAAGGTCCGCGCTCTCGGATGGGAGCCTAAGGCGACAATTGAAGAAGGAATCATTAAAACCGTGGAATATCTTCAGGCTAATCCCTGGGTATTTAAAGCACGCGATTAGAAACGGAACAGGAGTCTTATATGATCATAGCAAGAAGCCCTTTAAGAATAAGCCTTGGCGGAGGCGGAACGGATCTGCCGTCCTATTATCAGGAGCGGGAAGGATTTCTGATATCGGCTGCCATTGATAAATATGTATACATCACTCTTCATGAAACCTTTGAGCCGGGATATTTTCTTAAATATTCCAAATTCGAAAAGGTAAATGAGATAGATGAAATTCAGCATCCCATAATAAGAGAGGCTTTGAAGATGCTGAACTGGACGGATCCTCATATAGAAATCTGCTCAATGGCCGATATCCCGGCAGGCACGGGACTTGGCTCTTCAAGCAGCTTTACGACAGCTCTTTTAAGAGCGCTTCATACAATGCAGGGTAATATTGTATCTACCCGCACACTTGCTGAAGAAGCCTGCGAAATTGAGATGAACCGCCTAAAAGAGCCTATAGGCAAGCAGGATCAGTATATTGCAAGCTATGGCGGAATTACCTGCATGAATTTCCACAAGGATGGCTATGTCTGGGTGGATCCTCTTAAGATTTCAACGGAAACACTTTATAATCTTGAAGATAACCTTATAATGTTTTTCACGGGCTTTACGCATTCCGCGGGCAATATTTTAAAGGAGCAGGACGAGAAGAGTAAAAATAAAAACGAGGATATGCTTAAGAATCTTGATTTTGTAAAGGATCTCGGCTTTCAGAGTAAGGCGGCCTTTGAGAAGGGAGATTTAAATACCTTTGCCGACATTATGAATGTTCATTGGGAATATAAAAAGAAGCGTTCCGGCGGAATGAGCAATCCTCAGATAGACGAATGGTATGACCTGGCGCTTAAAAACGGAGCACTTGGCGGTAAGATGATAGGCGCCGGCGGAGGGGGCTTCCTTATGTTCTATGCCAATGATAAAATGAAGCTTCGCCGGGTAATGACCGAGGCCGGTATGAGTGAGGTAAGGTTCCGCTTTGAAATGGAAGGATGCAAGGTATTATGAAAAACCTTAAGGATATGCAGATAGTGGTCCTTATGGGCGGTCTTGGGACAAGGCTTAAGGATTATACTAAGGAGCGCCCTAAGTCTTTGGTTTTGGTAAACGGCAGACCATTTTTTGATTATCAGCTAAAGCTGCTTATGGCCTGGGGATTTGAAAAGTTCCTCTTTCTTATAGGTTATCATGCCGAGATGATTGAGGAATATTATGGAGACGGCACCGATAAGGGCATATCAATACGATATTGCTACGATGGTGATAAGCTTCTTGGCACAGGCGGCGCGATTCGTAATGCATATTCTTATCTTGAGGATGATTTTATCCTGATATACGGTGATTCCTTTATGGATATAGACTATGCCCAGACCGTTTACAGGTATGAAAGGGGTAAGGAAAGGGGCTGCCGGGCTCTTATGACGGTGCTTAAGAACAACAATTGCTTTGATAAGAGCAATGTTGTAATGGACGGAAACCGCCTTGTGCTGTATGATAAGCACAATACCACCCCGGACATGGATTATATCGATTATGGCGTATGTGCATACGAAAAATCCTTATTTGCAGATTATGAGGAAGGGGCGGCTTTTGATATAGCCGAGCTTCAGAACAGGCTCTCCGTTGAGGGAAAACTGACTCCTCAGATTGTCACAAAGCGTTTCTATGAAATAGGATCACCTAAATCTCTTAAAGAATTTTCCGAATATGCAAAAAAGCGCTTTGAAACCTGCATTCCTGCTGTTTTTCTTGACAGGGACGGAGTTATCAATGAAATAGTATTTAATGAAGATACCGAGCTTATGGACTCGCCGCTTAGCATAGAAGAGTATGATTTTCTGCCGAAGGCGGCTGAAGCGATAAAAATCATTTCCGAAAAAGGCTATTATGTATTTGTGGTAACCAATCAGCCGGCGGCTGCAAAGGGTAAAACAACGCTTGAGAGGCTGTACGATATCAATACATATATGATTGAAGCCCTAAAAAGCGAGGGGGCGTATATAGACGATCTGTTTATGTGCCCTCATTATACAAAAAAATTAAAAACGACAAGGGAAGATTTTCTTATTAAGCAGTGCGACTGCAGAAAACCAAAGCCCGGAATGATATATAAAGCCTTAAGGAAATATAAAATAGACCTTAAACGTTCCTATATGGCAGGAGATTCCTGCAGTGATGTTGAGGCCGGAGGCGCGGCGGGACTTAATACGGTGTTCTTAGGGACATATAAGTGTGACGCCTGCAAAAAGCTTTCCGATTTAGAACCGGATTATATTGCGGCAGATTTAATGGAGCTTGCCGAATTCCTTCCGGAGGTTAATTAGGTAACAATTGTCAGTTTGTGCGAAGAGAAAAGGAGGAAGCAAATATGACAAAGGATTATATTGAGAAGTACTTAGAGGAGACGGTAACCATCGCAAATACGGTTTCAAAAGAAGAAATCGAAAAGGGCGTTGATATCCTCAAGATGGTAAGAGACGCAGGCGGAAGATTATTTATTTTGGGAGTGGGAGGTTCTGCTGCAAATGCATCTCATGCGGTAAATGATTTCCGTAAGATCGGTAAAATCGAAACCTACGCGCCGACGGATAACGTTTCCGAACTTACTGCAAGAACAAACGATGAAGGCTGGGAGACAACCTTTACGGAATGGCTTAAGATTTCGCGGATCAATGAAAAGGATGCGGTAATGGTATTTTCGGTAGGCGGCGGGAGTGCGACAACCTCGCTCAATATTGTGAATGCACTTAAGCTTGCCAAGGAAAAGGGTGCAAAGGTTATATCGATAGTATCCCGCAATGGCGGATATTCCAAAGAAGTATCGGATGCATGCGTATTGATTCCTGTTGTTGACAATGACCGTATTACACCTCATGCCGAGGGCTGGCAGGGTGTTGTATGGCACCTTATGGTTAATGCGATCAATCAATAGGTAAGGAGGAATATACGATGATTCTTGAGAATCTTAAAGTAAAAATATTTGCAGACGGCGCAGATGCTGCGGCAATGAAGGCAGAATATGCCAAGGGAATAGTGAAAGGCTTTACAACCAATCCGACGCTTATGAAGAAGGCGGGAGTTACCGATTATGTGAGCTTTTCAAAAGAAATGGTAGAGGCAATTCCCGATTTATCGCTTTCTTTTGAGGTTTTTGCGGATGATTTTGACACGATGGAGAAAGAAGCGAAGGTTTTAGCTGCCCTTGGTAAAAATGTAATGGTTAAGATTCCCATCACCAATTCAAAGGGAGAAAGCAGCATTCCGCTTATCAAAAAACTTTCCGAAGCCGGAATAAATATGAACGTAACAGCTGTATTTACCATTAGGCAGGTGCAGGAGACGGTGGATGCTTTTGCAGAGGGTACTCATAATTACGTATCTGTATTCGCCGGCAGGATTGCAAATGCAGGAGTTGATCCCGAACCCATAATGAAGGTTGCCGCGATGATCTGCCATGCAAAGGAAGGCGTTGAACTCCTTTGGGCATCTCCCAGGGAAACACTCAACATTGTGCAGGCGGACAGATGCGACTGCGATATTATTACCGTAACAAATGATCTTCTTGCCAAGTTATCCGATTTTGATAAGGATTTGGAGCAGTATTCTCTTGAGACGGTTCAGATGTTTGCAAGGGATGGAAAGAGCCTCGGATATAGTATTCTTGCATAAAAATATCTTCAAAAATACGGCTTCTGTGTCATAGTTTACAAAATTTGTCTTAAAAATTGACAAAACAGCGGATTTGGGCTATATTCCGTATTGTTTGAATTGCGTACACAGTTATGTTTGTTTAGATTGTAGATTGTGTCTATATTTGAAAGGAGATTTATTATGGCAGAAGTTAAGAAGCCTGTTGCAAAGAGAGCAGAGGTTAAGAAGCCTGAGGTAAAGAGGGAAGAGGTTAAGAAGGCAGAAGTTAAGGCACCTGCAAAGAAGGCAGAAACTAAGACAGCTGCAAAGAAGACAGAAGCAAAAGCACCTGCAAAGAAGACAGAAGCTAAGGCAAACCTTTTCGTACAGTTCCAGGGCAGAGATTATGCTGAGGAAACACTTGTTAAGATGGCAAAGGAAGCATACAAGAAAGACGGCAACAAGGATGCTCTTAAGACAATCAATGTATATGCCAACATTGATGATCAGGTAGCATATTATGTTGCAAACGGAAGCATCGAAGGCAAGTTTGAGATTTAATCATTTTTAATTATCAATATAAGAAAAGCGCAGTGATCATTCACTGTGCTTTTCTTGTTAATGCCTGAAAAATTCCTCTGACAAAAGGAATCCAGGCTGTATGAAGTGATTTTCGCATTGCCTGCTTTGTCGTAGGGACAAAATAAAACAATGTACTCTCCCAGGCCCTGATGCTGCAGAGGGATTTAACCCATTCATCAATATCCATTGAGACAGCCCTTCCCCAGGTGGAGATTATTATAGTATCTTCGCTGCAATCCGTTATTGTTGCAAAATGGCATCTCATTGTCATTTTTTGGGAAGAATCAAGGGCTGTTATCGTGTGTTTATTATAAGAAGTAAGTATCGTGACACTTCCGGAAGCCTTAAGGCCTTCTTTTATAAATAAAAGAGCTTTTTCTTTATCGCAAAAGGCAGTAGGAAGCGCCCGGTATTCAAGATTAAGGCCTATTTTGGAAGCGTACCGCACCACGCCCCTTATAAATCCGATGGAACTGCGTCCGTTGTTTGGCTTAAGATATTTAAATACCTTAAGGCCGCGTTTTGAGCGGTTGTAAATAACATTAAACGGAAATATCTCAAAGGCCCGCATTGTTCCGTATACTCCGGTCATAAGCATGAGAAAATCATCCCTTGAGCAATTCTTTAAAATAAGAGAAGATTTTATCTCGCGGGGAAGGGCGGAGGAATTTTTTATGGCATCATGGCAGGCTTTATCGGTTAAGGCAAGGGAGCGCAGGCTGTTTGCGCCGGCTACCGAGCCGCAGCCGCCCATGGCACGCGTGTTAGAAGAGTACCAGTCCTGGTTGCCGCCGTAGTAAGAATTTCCTTTTGAATCGGTTATTTTCAATTTTTCGTTTTTTATTACCATAAGCTTCTATTTATTAATATTCACAAATCCGGCGCCAAATACGCCAGGAGGAGTATTTGGAACTTAATTGAAAATCATAAAGTTATTCTAACACATGAAGGAATAATGTTGGTATAAAAAGTAAAATAGAATAATTTCGACAATTGTACAGATATTAATACATTATTTTTGTATAGGTTCGAACTTGAAAGGTACTGATTTTTCTGATAATATGAAACAGCGCATATGCGCAGGACAATAAAGGAGGATTAAAGAATGAAGAAGTTTTTAGCATTACTTTTAAGTGCAACAATGGTAATGTCTCTTACAGCTTGCGGATCTACAGAAGCAGCAGCTCCTGCAGAGGCAGCAACAGAAGAGGCAGCTCCTGCTGAAGAAGCAGCTCCCGCTGAGGCAGCAACAGAAGAGGCAGCTCCTGCAGAGACAGCAGAAGCAGCAGAAGATATCACAACGGATGCCGTTTCGGCAGATGATATTGATGATTCAATGACATCAGATGATGGTAAGTACGAAGTTGCTTTCGTTACAGATGTAGGCCAGCTTAAGGATAAGTCTTTCAACCAGGGTACATGGGATGGAGTTAAGTCTTATGCATATGCTAACGGCCTTTCTTACAAGTACTATCAGCCCGCTAACGGTGCAGAAGCTACAGATGACGACCGTTATGACGCAATGAAGGCTGCTGCAGAAGGCGGCGCAAAGGTTATCGTTTGTGCAGGCTTCATGCAGGGTACAGCTCTTGAGAAGGCAGCAGCTGAATTCACAGATGTTGACTTCGTATTCATCGATGGCTGGTCACTTGGTATGGACAATGTAGCAGGTATTGCTTTCCAGGAGCAGCAGTGCGGATACTTCGCAGGATATGCTGTTGTTAAGGAAGGTTATGAGAAGCTTGGTTTCTGCGGCGGTGGCGGCGGAACAAATGCAGCTTGCTGCCGTTACGGTTACGGTTTTGCACAGGGTGCCAATGCAGCAGCAGCTGAGATGGGCAAGAATGTTGAGCTTAACTACACATGGCAGTATGGTTCATCCTTCCAGGCATCTCCCGAGCTTCAGGCTTTAGTATCAGGCTGGTATGAGAACGGCACAGAGATTGTATTCTCATGCGGCGGTTCAATCTTCGATTCAATCACAGCAGCAGCATCAGCTAATGATGCATCAGTTATCGGTGTTGACGTAGACCAGTCCTTTGATTCAGATACAGTTGTTACATCAGCTCTTAAGGGTATCGGTTCAGCAGCTTCATGGGCAATCGGCAAGGTTTATGACGGTACATGGTCAGAAATCGGCAACAACTGCGTATCACTTGGTGCAGCTGAAAGCGCAACAGGACTTCCTACAGATACATGGTCACTTGAGAACTACTCAGTAGAAGAGTATGAGCAGCAGCTTCAGGATGTTATTGATGGCAAGATCACAATAGCAGATGATGCACTTGAAGAAGGCGCTATCGCATCAATTGAGTTCTCTAACTTAACCGTTAACTATCTGTAAGATACAGTTAAAGATTCGGTAGATTCAGTTAAATTAAAACTTTCAAGGGAGAAGCATTTCGCTTCTCCCTTTTTTTTGTTATAATAAAGATTGCCATCTGCGGATGGCCTAATAACAGAAAATCAGTTGAAGGTAGGAGAAAGTATGGAAGGCAATCAGGATTATGTAATTGAGATGCTGCATATTACCAAGGAATTTCCCGGTATTAAGGCTAATGATGACATTACGCTGCAGCTCAAAAGGGGCGAAATCCATGCGCTTTTGGGGGAAAACGGCGCAGGTAAATCGACCCTTATGTCCGTATTGTTCGGTATGTATCAGCCGGAAATCGGTGAAATCAGGAAAAATGGGGAAAAGGTTACTATCAGTGACCCCAACGATGCAACTGCCCTTGGAATAGGAATGGTACATCAGCACTTCAAGCTTATTGAGGTGTTTACTGTACTTGATAATATCATTTTGGGCGCAGAGACTACAAAATGCGGATTTTTAAAGAAAAAGGAAGCCCGCAGGAAGGTTGAACAGCTTTCCGAAAAATACGGACTCAAGGTGGACCTTGATGCCAAGGTTGAGGACATTACCGTAGGCATGCAGCAAAGAGTCGAAATCCTTAAGATGCTCTACAGGGATAATGAAATCCTTATCTTTGATGAACCCACGGCAGTTCTGACCCCCCAGGAGATAGAGGAACTTATGCAGACAATGAAGGAATTTGCCAGGGAAGGCAAATCGATACTCTTTATTTCGCATAAGCTCAACGAGATAATGGAGGTTTCGGACAGGGTTACCGTTTTAAGAAAAGGCCAGTATATCGGCACTGTCAATACAAGTGAGACCGACAAGCAGAGCCTTTCAAACATGATGGTAGGACGTCCCGTCCAGCTCCAGGTTGACAAAACGGATGCACAGCCCGGCGAAGAGATATTAAAGATTGAGAATATGTGTGTAAAATCACATCTCCACGACAGAAATGCAGTCAATAATGTATCTTTAAGTGTCCGTGCCGGTGAGATAGTATGTATCGCAGGGATTGATGGAAACGGACAGACGGAATTCATACATGGCCTTACGGGACTTGATAAGGTTGTGTCAGGCAAGATCACGGTTAACGGTAAGGATATAACAGGTGCATCGATTGCCGGACGCGGCGAGCAGATGAGCCATATTCCCGAGGACAGACATAAGCACGGACTGGTCCTTGACTATACGCTTGAGCAGAATATGATTCTTGAACAGTTCAAGGATAAGAGATTTCAGAAGTACGGCTTTATGAATAATGAGGCCATAAGAGAATATACTGATAAGCTTATTGAAGACTATGATGTCAGAAGCGGGCAGGGAGCAATTACAAAGGCGCGCAGCATGTCGGGCGGCAATCAGCAGAAGGCGATAATTGCAAGGGAACTTGACAGGGATAAATCAGTCATTATTGCGGTCCAGCCAACAAGAGGCCTTGACGTGGGAGCTATTGAGCATATTCATTCACAGCTTGTGGCAGAGAGAGATAAGGGTAAAGGTGTTCTGCTGGTATCCCTTGAGCTTGATGAGGTATTAAGCCTCTCTGACAGGATCCTTGTTATGTACGAGGGTGAGATAGTGGGAGAACTTGATCCCAAACAGACTGATGCCAATGAACTTGGTCTGTATATGGCAGGTGCTAAGAGAATGGAGGTGAAGGCATGAAAAAATTATTAAAGAGCGAAGGCTTTAACAGTTTTCTTGCCTCGCTTATATCCATAATCATAGGTCTTGCTGTCGGAAGTATTGTAGTGCTTATAACGGGCTTATGTACAAAGAGCCTGGGAGCAAAGAGTGCTTGGGAAGGCATCAGGATCATTTTCGGAGGACTTATTTCCACGGGCCGCAGCGCAAGCGGTGCGCTTACCTGGGGCTTTAACGGAACCAATATCGGAAATATGCTGTTCCGTGCCACTCCGCTTATAATGACAGGACTTTCAGTTGCTTTTGCATACAGATCGGGTCTTTTCAATATCGGAGCTCCCGGACAGTATCTTATGGGAACGCTGGTTTCACTCTATATTGCCCTTTCACTGCCTTCCTCATCGGTGCCGCCTGTTATAATATGGTTCCTGGCATTTTTAGGAGGTGCGGCAGCAGGAGCCGTATGGGGATGTATTCCCGGATGCTTAAAGGCTTTTCTTAATATTAATGAAGTTCTGGCCTGCATCATGACTAACTGGATCGCAGCGAACCTTGTTACATGGCTGTTTGATATCAGTAATCTTAAGAACGTGGTCGAGAATACCAAATCCGGCTACATTTATAAGACTACTTATAATAATGTGGCAACGTCTAAGATGGGGCTTGATAAGGTCTTTGCCGGGTCACAGGTGAATGGCGGAATCATAATCGCAATTCTGGTTGCTGTTCTGATGTATATAATTATAAAAAAGACAACCTTCGGATATGAACTCCGTGCCTGCGGACTTAACAGACACGCAGCAAGATACGCGGGTATCAGTGATAAGAGAAACATTATTTTGTCAATGGCCATTGCAGGTGCCTTATCGGCAGCAGGCGCATCTCTTTATTACCTTTCCGGAAATACCGAGTTCTTCTGGTCAACATATCAGTCGCTCCCGGGAACAGGCTTTAACGGTATTCCTGTTGCGCTCCTGGCAACCTGCAACCCGATCGGTGTGATTTTCGCGGCAATCTTCATGTCGATGCTTGATATATCGGGACTGCAGCTTACCAATCTGACTGCCTATAATGAGTACATCACAGATGTGATCATAGCTGTTATTGTATATGTGAGCGCACTTGCCCTTATTATCAAGATGTGGCTTATGAATCACGGGAAAAAGGAGGACTAGCAGGATGACATATTTAGTACAGCAAACCTTATTGTATGCAGTTCCTCTTATGATAGTTGCGCTTGCAGGCGTATTTGCAGAGAGGTCCGGCATTATAAACCTGGCTCTTGAGGGTATCATGATCTTCGGAGCATTTATAGGCGTTTTATTCGTAAGAATAATGCAGAACGTCGCATGGGTAACAGAGGCGGCAGCCAATAAAGGGTATTTAAAGCTTCAGATGCTGGAACTTCTGGCAATACTTGTGGCAGGTATCTGCGGAGCAATATTTTCACTGCTTTTATCATATGCATCTATCAACTTAAAGGCAGATCAGACAATCGGAGGTACGGCACTTAACCTTATGGCTCCGGCACTTGTGCTGTTTTTTGTCAGAATCATTGCCAATCAGAATACCCTTCAGATGCTTGAGGGCGATTCCGCAAGCTGGTTCATGATCAAGAAGACAATGCTCGGCTTTGATAAGAAGGCAGATCTGGGATTTTGGGGGAATACATTTTTGACCAAGGTTTATCTGGCAACATACATATGCATTATCCTCTATGTGGTGCTTTCGATAATCCTGTATAAGACCAAGTTCGGATTAAGGCTGCGCTCCTGCGGTGAGAATCCTTCGGCTTCTGATTCGCTGGGTATCAATGTCAACCGGATGAGATACATTGGAACTACGATATCAGGATTTTTGGCAGGCCTCGGCGGATTCGTATATTCACTTACAACGGCTAACTGTACAGCGAACGGTGATGTGGCGGGCTTTGGTTTCTTAGCTCTGGCAGTTATGATATTCGGTAACTGGAAACCTCTTAACATTGCACTTTCGTCATTGCTTTTCGGCCTGTTTAAGTGTATAGCGGCAGGCTACTCAAGCATCGACATCAATAAGGACGGCAGATTCTACTTGGCAGAGATAGGCATAAGTCCCCACCTGTACAGAATGCTTCCTTATATAATCACACTTTTGGTTCTTGCCTTTAACTCCAAGAATTCAAGAGCACCTAAGGCAGAAGGCATACCGTACGATAAGAGTACAAGATAAAATATTTGCAAAAGGTCACAGAGTAATCTGTGGCCTTTGTTGTTTATCTCAGTCTGAGAAGACCCATTCCTCTAAGCGTAGCGTAGGGAGGGGCGTCAATTTTGTCTCAGTCGGGGTCCAATCTCCGACTGAGATAAAGCCTCCGGCGGGATGCGCACGAATTTGCAGATGAAAAGTGTCGCTAACGCGACGCAAATTCGGCGCTCAAATACGCCAGGAGGCGTATTTGAATGCAGAGGCGGGCGAGTAGGTGCGGGATGAATCCCTTCCTACTCGATTGCAATTTAACAGCACACACTTCCTTCACAAATTCCCTGTTGACAATATTTATGCGTGGTGGTAGATTATGTTATAGAAATGTTAGCACTCCACCGAATCGAGTGCTAACAACAAAGATAAGGTAAAGGTGATTACGTGGAATTAGATGAGAGAAAGAAAATAATTCTATATGCGATTATAAAAACCTACCTTGAAACGGGTGAACCTGTTGGTTCAAGAACTCTTTCAAAATATCCGGGGATAAGCTTCAGCTCGGCGACGATACGCAATGAGATGGCAGACCTTGTGGAAATGGGTTACATTATCCAGCCGCATACTTCTGCAGGACGCATTCCTTCGGACAAGGGCTATAGATTCTATGTAGACCAGATGATGGCCGAAAGGGAGAAGGAAGTTGATGAGATGAAAGAGATTCTCATCGAGAAAGCCGATAAGATGGAGCGGATGCTCAAGCAGGTTGCAAGGTCCTTATCCTTAAATACCAATTATGCGGCACTTATTTCCGCACCCCAGTATCATGTGAATAAGCTTAAATTCATACAGCTTTCAAGGATGCAGGAGAAGCAGATAGTTGCGGTAATCGTTGTAGAAGGCAACATGATCAAGAACCAGATAATAGATATCGATGAGTCTATAGATGATGATACGCTGCTTAAGCTTAATATGCTGCTTAATACAAACCTTAACGGTCTGTCAATAGAAGAGATTAACTTAGGAATAATCGCCAAGATGAAGGAACAGGCCGGAGAGCACAGCGGACTCGTAAGTGACGTTATAGATGCCGTTGCAGATGCCATAAAAGCCGATGAAGATTTAGAGATATATACAAGCGGGGCCAATAATATATTTAAATATCCCGAGCTTGCGGATCATGAAAAGGCCAGCGAGATAATAACTGCCTTTGAAGAGAAGAAGCAGCTCACCGATCTGGTGTATGATACTTTATCGCATACGGAAGATTCCAATGGCATTCAGGTCTATATCGGAGAAGAAATGCCGGTTGCCAACATGAAGAACTGCAGCGTGGTAACGGCTACCTACGAAATAGAAGAAGGCGTACACGGAACCATCGGAATTGTAGGACCTAAGAGAATGGATTATGACAAAGTGGTTAAGACTCTTAAATCGATAACCAGTCAGATGGATACGCTGTTTAAGAAGTCATAGCATATATTAATGTAAGGAGTAAGAGAATTGTCAGAAGAAGCAAATATCAAAGAAGAAATCAACGCTGAAGAAGAAATCAGCACGCAGCAAGAGCAGTCAGAAGAAAATAAAGCAGCAGGCGCGGATAAAGAAGAGAACGGCATCCCGGACGCTGAAGAGACTGAAGGAACAGAAGTAAAGGAAGAAGCCGCATCAGAGGAAAATACTGACGAGACAGATGAGGAGCCTTTAGAGGAGAGCAGCGAAGAAAAGGGCGAGCATAAAAAGCTTTTTAAGAAGAAAGACAAAAAGGACGCTAAGGATACAAAGATAGAAGAGCTTACCGACCAGGTAAGACGGCAGATGGCGGAATTTGAGAATTTCAGAAAGCGTACGGATAAGGAAAAATCCTCAATGTACGAGATGGGTGCTAAATCCGTAATTGAGAAGATACTGCCGGTTATAGATAATTTTGAAAGAGGCTTAAGTGCCGTGCCTAAAGGAGAGGGAGATTCTTTTTATGAGGGCATGCAGCTTGTGTATAAGCAGATGCTTTCAGAACTTGAAGGTATTGGAGTTAAGCCCATAGAGGCATTAGGACAGCCCTTCGATCCGAATCTTCATAATGCAGTGATGCAGATTGAATCCGAGGAATATGAGAGCGGAGTAATAGCCCAGGAGCTTCAAAAGGGTTATATGTATCGGGATACGGTTGTCAGATACAGCATGGTGGCAGTTGTTCCATAGGCATAACCGGGCTGCGAGGAGAGCCCGTTTGCAATATAGATGAAAATATTTAAATGTCAATAAACAGGAGGAATTAACAATGGGTAAAATTATAGGTATTGATTTAGGTACAACAAACAGCTGCGTAGCAGTTATGGAAGGCGGTAAGCCGACAGTTATTACTAACACAGAGGGTTCTAGAACAACTCCTTCGGTTGTTGGTTTTGCCAAGAACGGAGAGAGGCTTGTAGGTGAGCCTGCAAAGCGTCAGGCAGTTACAAATGCCGATAATACCATTTCTTCGATCAAGAGAGAAATGGGCAGCGATTACAAAGTAAATATTGAAGACAAGAAGTATTCTCCTCAGGAAATTTCCGCAATGATACTCCAGAAACTTAAAGCAGATGCAGAAGGCTATCTTGGAGAAAAGGTTTCAGAAGCTGTTATTACAGTGCCTGCATATTTTAATGATTCACAGCGTCAGGCTACAAAGGATGCAGGTAAGATAGCAGGTCTTGATGTTAAGCGTATCATCAACGAGCCTACGGCAGCAGCACTGGCATATGGCCTTGATAATGAGAAAGAGCAGAAAATCATGGTATATGACCTTGGCGGCGGTACTTTTGATGTATCTATCATCGAAATCGGTGACGGTGTAATCGAAGTTCTTGCAACAAGCGGAAATAACCGTCTTGGCGGTGATGATTTTGACCAGAGAATAACAGACTACATGCTTTCAGAGTTTAAGAAGGCAGAGGGAGTTGACTTATCAAATGATAAGATGGCACTTCAGAGACTTAAGGAAGCAGCAGAGAAGGCCAAGAAGGAGCTTTCAAGCGCAACAACAACCAACATCAATCTGCCTTTCATTACGGCAACTTCAGAAGGTCCCAAGCATTTTGACATGAACCTTACAAGAGCTAAATTTGATGAGCTGACACATGATCTTGTTGAAATGACAGCAGGACCTGTTCAGACAGCTTTAAAGGATGCAGGCCTTAATGCATCTGATTTAGGACAGGTGCTTCTTGTCGGCGGTTCCACAAGAATCCCCGCAGTTCAGGACAAGGTTAAACAGCTTACGGGTAAGGAGCCTTCAAAATCACTTAACCCCGATGAATGCGTAGCACTTGGTGCTTCTATCCAGGGCGGTAAGCTTGCAGGTGATGCAGGTGCAGGTGAGATACTTCTTCTTGATGTTACTCCCCTTACTCTTTCGATTGAGACAATGGGCGGTGTTGCTACTCACCTTATTGAGAGAAATACGACAATCCCCACAAAGAAGAGCCAGATATTCTCAACGGCTGCAGATAATCAGACAGCAGTAGATATCAATGTAGTACAGGGTGAGAGACAGTTTGCAAGAGATAATAAGTCATTAGGTCAGTTCCGTCTTGATGGAATACCTCCCGCAAGACGCGGCATACCTCAGATTGAAGTTACCTTTGATATTGATGCGAACGGTATTGTTAATGTATCCGCTAAGGATTTAGGAACCGGTAAGGAACAGCATATTACAATCACATCCGGAACATCCATGAGTGATGAAGAGATTGAGAAGGCTGTTAAGGAAGCTGCACAGTACGAAGCAGAGGATAAGAAGCGTAAAGAAGCTGTTGATGCTAAAAATGATGCTGATTCCTTTGTATTCCAGACACAGAAGGCTCTTGAGGAGGTCGGCGATAAGCTTGATGCATCCGATAAGGCAAATGTGGAAGCAGAACTTAATGCTTTAAAGGAACTTGCCGATAAGGCTGATGCTGAGAACATGACAGAGGATCAGGTTGCAGAGCTTAAGGCTCAGCAGGAGAAGGCAATGAGTGCAGCCCAGAAGCTTTTTGAGAAGATGTATGAGCAGGCTCAGGCGGCAGGTGCAGGCCCCGATATGCAGGGTGCAGGTCCTGATATGAGCGGATTTACAGGCGGCGATACAGCATCCGGAAATGATGGCTTTGACGGTGATGTTGTTGACGGAGATTTTAAGGAAGTATAATCCGCACAAGATTCGCGGGCGAATTATGAATAATGATCATGTGGGGGTGACTTTACGCAGGTAAAGTCACCCCGACGTGGGTAAAGATAAAGGAGAAGCCGAAAATGGCAGATAAAAGAGATTATTATGAGGTCTTAGGCGTAGATAAAACAGCAGATGATGCTGCATTGAAAAGTGCCTACAGATCTCTTGCAAAAAAATATCATCCTGATATGAATCCGGGAGACAAGGAAGCAGAGGCCAAATTCAAAGAAGCCTCTGAGGCATATGCCGTGCTTTCAGATCCTGATAAGAGGCGTCAGTACGATCAGTTTGGTCATGCTGCCTTTGAAGGAGGCGCAGGAGGCTATGGCGGCTTTGATTTTAACTCCATGGATTTCGGTGATATATTCGGAGATCTGTTTGGCGATTTATTTGGCGGGGGAAGAAACCGCAGCCGCTCCTACAACGGGCCGATGAAGGGCGCTAATATACGGGCTTCCGTAAGGATTACCTTTGAGGAGGCAGTTACCGGGTGTGAGAAGGAAATAGAGCCTTTGCAGAAGGACGAGTGTACGACCTGTCACGGGACAGGAGCAAAGCCGGGAACAAGCGCAACAACATGCTCAAAGTGCGGCGGTAAGGGCCAGGTTGTGTTTACTTCGCAGTCTCTTTTCGGAACGGTCAGAAACGTGCAGTCCTGCCCGGATTGCGGCGGAACAGGCAAGGTAATTAAGGATAAATGCCCCGACTGCCATGGAACGGGCTATATATCGAGTCGTAAGAAGCTTTCGGTTACCATTCCGGCAGGTATTGATAACGGTCAGGCTGTAAGACTTAAGGACCGCGGCGAGCCCGGATTAAACGGCGGACCAAGAGGCGATCTTCTTGTTGAAGTAAGCATTGCGCGTCATCCGATATTCCAGCGTAATGATATGGATGTGTACTCGACTGCTCCAATATCCTTTGCGGTTGCGGCACTTGGCGGTGATATTCTTATCGATACCGTTGACGGCAAGGTGTCTTATACCGTAAAAGCCGGTACACAGACAGATACGCGCATAAGGCTTAAAGGAAAAGGAATACCTTCGATACGTAATAATCAGATAAGAGGCGACCATTATGTAACACTGGTAGTCCAGACCCCGGAAAAGCTCTCTTCGGAAGCCAAAAAGCTTCTTAAAGAATTTGATGAGGCAAGCGGAAATTCCCTTAAGGCGGTAGAAGAATATAAGTCCTCAAAGGACGCGCCTGCGACGGAGAAGAAGAAACACGGCTTTAAGAAATAAAGAAACCCGGCTTTAAGAAGTAAAGAAACAGGGCTTTAAGAAGTAAACATTGATTTTCCCCCTGAAATAACGTATAATTTTTTTGTTTATACGATTGCAGGGAAAGCCTGCGGGTATGGAAAGGCAATTTTTATGACTAAGAAAAGATTTGGCAGAGCTTTGGCGGTTTTGATGGCTATGACTTTGATGATGTCATCTCTTAGTGCCTGCGGTGACGATGAAGAGGAAGCAGTATCGGAGCCTGTTAAGACAGAGCAAAGTACACCTGTTATAAAGAACGAGACACCAAAGGCTGATACGAGCGAAGAGGAAGTTGTATCTGATCCCAACGCTCTTCCGGAAGGTCAGATGAGAAGCTTTCTTACAGGACTTCCCGTAGATGAGAAGATAGGCAACAGAAGACCCGTTGCCATAATGCTCAACAATTTAGAGGCTGCTCAGCCAATGAGCGGTATTTCGTATGCGGATGTTGTATATGAATATGTTGTAGAAGGCTCAATCACCAGACTGATGGGATTGTTTGAGCAGTACGACGATCTTGATAAGATCGGTTCAGTTCGTTCCTGCCGTGAATATTATGTATATACGGAGCTTGAATTTGATGCAATCTATATGCATTTCGGACAGGCTTCATATGCGGTGGATCTGCTGGCTAAGGATTATGTTGATAATCTTAACGGCTTAGGTGAGGCGGGAGATACCTGCTATTACCGTACGACTGATCGAAAAGCACCTCATAATGTGTACACAAGTGCATCGGGAATAGCAGCCGGCATTAAGAAGCTTAACTACAGGGAAAATCATTATGACGGTTATACCGGCAAGTTCAAATTCTGTGATCTTGATAAAACAGTTACCAATGAAGGCGGCGCGAGCGCTACGCATATAGAGCCTAAGTACAGAATCAATAAGCCCTGGTTTGAGTATAATGAAGAGACCGGTAAATATGACAGATACCAGTATGGCGGACCTCAGATTGACGATCTTACAGGGGAGCAGATATCCTACGATAATGTAATTCTCCAATATAATGCATGGGCACAGCTCGATCAGAAGGATTATCTTGCATTTGACTGTCATTCCGGCGGCGTGTTCCAGTATTGTACAAAAGGAAAATGCATTGTCGGCAAATGGGTTAGAGATATCAACGAAGATAATTATGATATGAGTGCAATAAGATACTACGACATGGACGGTAATGAGATAGAGATCAATAACGGCCGCACATGGATATGCGTTGTTCAGGACACTGAGCTTGAAAACGTTGTGGTTGAATAAACAATTCTGCAGGACCCTATGACAGGGTCCTGTTTTTGAAAGGAAACAATATGGATTATACTTTAGGAATAACAGAGTATATAGAAAAAGAACGCGAGGTTCTATCTGCCCTTGATGTTAATTCCATTAATGAAGCCATGAACCGTCTTATGAAGACAAGAGAAGACGGAAGCGATGTTTATGTTTTCGGAAATGGCGGAAGTGCTTCTACGGCAGGACATTATGTCGGTGATTTTAACAAAGGCGTTTCAGATGCACTTGGCGGTAATATGTTCAGATTCCACTGCCTGTCCGATAATATGGCAACGATGATGGCAATAGCCAATGATTACTGCTATGAAGACATATTTATAAAGCAGCTTATAGGGAAGCTGCGACCTGAAGATGTGGTAATAGGTATATCAGGGAGCGGCAATTCCGAAAATGTGGTAAGGGCAATTGCTTATGCCAAAGAAGTGGGCGCTACGGTTATAGGAGTTACGGGCTATTCCGGTGGGAAAGTCAAAGAGCTGTCGGATATTTCCCTTCATGCGGATATTGATGATATGCAGATTGCAGAAGATATTCATCTTGTATTTAATCACCTTATGATGGGCGTGCTCTGCAGGATGGGGAAATAGTCTAAAAGATCAGAGATTAAACTCCGGCTGAGCCGGATATCAGAAACAGAAATCAGAAACAGAGAATGGAGCGGCTATGATCATTACTAAAACTCCTCTTAGAATAAGCTTTACAGGCGGCGGAACGGATCTTCCGGATTATTATAATGTACATGACGGAGCAGTTGTATCTGCCGGCATTAATAAGTATATGTATATTACGGTCAATCCTAAGTTCGACCACAAGATCCGTGTCAGTTATTCAGAGACCGAAATAGTGGATGAGGTGGAAGAACTTCGCCATGACATAGTAAAAGAGGCCATGAAAATGGTCGGCATAAAGGGCGGAATTGAGATTACGTCAATAGCCGATATCCCTTCAGGAACAGGTCTTGGGTCTTCAAGTGCTTTTGCAGTTGGACTTCTTAATGCATTATATACCTATGCCGGTGTAAGGCCTTCAGCTGAAGAACTTGCATCAAGAGCCTGCGAGATTGAAATTGATATATTAAAGCATCCGATCGGCAAGCAGGATCAGTATGCGGCAGCTTACGGCGGCATGAATTATTTTGAATTTCATAAGGATGGCAGCGTCCTTAGAAAAAGGATTTTCTTAGAAGAAGCTGATGCCAGAAATATGAGGCAGAAGCTCATGCTTTTCTATACGGGGATCACAAGAAGCGCAGATGATGTATTAAAGGAGCAGAAGAAGAATACTCAGGATAAGCTTGCAACCCTTGATTTTATGAGGAATCAGGCGGGAGAGATGCGGGATATTCTTATAGGCGAAGGCTTTAACGAGAAGTTCGGTCATATGCTTCATGAGGGCTGGATGAAGAAGCAGACGCTTGCAGGATCCATTTCCGATCCCGTAATAGCAGATTATTATAATAAAGCGCTTGAGGCCGGTGCAATCGGCGGTAAGCTCTTAGGAGCAGGCGGCGGCGGATTCCTCTTATTCTACGCAGATGAAGCAAAGCAGAAGCAGATTGAGGATGCCATAGGTTTGCGGCGGGTTGATTTTCATATTAATCAGAATGGAAGCAGGGTGGTTTTCTTTACGTAAGGATCGTTATCGGCTGCTATGAAAAAATGTAAAGTAGTATTTTTGGACAGGGACGGGGTCATTAATAAAAGACCACCGATGCATGAATATGTAAGCTGCGAGAAGGAACTCATTGTGCTTCCCGGGGTCGCAGAAGCAATCCGGCGATTAAATAAGGCCGGATTGTTTGTGTTTGTGATATCAAATCAAAGGGGCGTATCACGAGGACTTATAACAATGCAGGAGATTGAGCACCTTCATGAGTATCTTAACGAAATCCTGGGCCGTGAAGATGCTGCAATAGATGGATTTTATGTGTGTCCCCACGGAGAAAATGAATGCACCTGCAGGAAACCGGCGCCGGGACTTTTATATATGGCAGAAGAAGATCTTAGGGAAAAGGGCTATGAAATAGATAAAGAGCATTCTGTTGTGATAGGAGATACAGATACCGATATAGAGGCCGGGAATGCATATGGCGTAAAAGGAATCAGAATAGGTGATGGGCCGGGCGAGGTTAAAGATTTACCGGCGGCAGTTGAGATATATTTGAATTTGGCCGGAGATTAGCCACGCCTGCGGTTTTCTGGTGCGCCGCCCAACTTAAATTAAAATAGCAGAAATTTGATGCCGTGATATTTGATTGGCACATGGAGGTAATATGAAATACGATAAATACACAATTGAGACGATAACCGATGCGGAAGATATCATAATAAGCACCCTGGTGGATTTTGGCGTGGAGGGTGCCCAGATTGAGGACAAGATACCGCTTAATGAGGAAGAACTCAAAGGCATGTTTGTGGATATAATGCCCGCTATCGGTGAGGATGACGGTAAGGCATATATTACCTTCTATCTTGATGCCGATGAAGACCATCAGCAGCTTATTGAAGATATCAAATCAGAATTAGAAGATATGAAGACCTATATGAATATAGGGTCCTGTAATATTACAACCGGCCAGACGGCGGATGAAGACTTTATCAATAACTGGAAGCAGTATTTTCACCAGTTCTATATTGATGACATTCTTTTTATCCCTTCATGGGAAGAGGTTGAAGCAAAAGAGCATAAGGGAATGACCATACATATCGATCCCGGCACGGCCTTTGGAACAGGAATGCATGAGACAACGCAGCTGTGTATAAGGGCGCTTCGCAAGTATGTAATGGGAGGCGCAAGTGTGCTGGATGTAGGAACCGGAAGCGGCATTTTGTCGATAATGGCTTATAAATTCGGCGCGCAAAGATGCATAGGAACGGACCTTGATATATGTGCAATAGATGCAGTAAATGACAATATGGAAGCAAACGGCCTTGCAGAGGCAGGCTTTGAACTCATAATAGGCAATCTTATAGATGATGATTCCGTTAAGGAGCAGGTAGGCGACGGTTATGATATCGTAGCTGCCAATATTTTGGCAGAGGTTTTGATACCTCTTATGCCGCAGGGTGTAAAATGCCTTAAAAAGGGCGGCATTTACATTATGTCAGGAATAATTGACGATAAAGAGAAGGCCGTTGTCGCTGCATGCAAGGAAAACGGGCTTGAAGTGCTTGAGGTCAACCATCAGGGTGAGTGGGTAGGAGTAGTCGCAAGGAGATCATAAGATGACTGTATTGATAACAGGCGGGGCAGGCTATATAGGGAGTCATACCAACAGGCTCCTTAACGAAAAGGGCATTGAGACGATCGTACTTGATGATTTATCGGACGGTCATAGGGAAGCGGTTGTATGCGGAACCTTTATTGAGGGTGATTGTGGCGACAGATCACTGCTTGATAAAATCATGAGCGAATATACTATTGATGCGGTTATTCATTTTGCGGCCTTTGCATCGGTTCCCGATTCCGTTGTGCGCCCTGCAAGGTATTATAAGAATAATGTCACCAATATGCAGACGCTTCTGGACGTATCAATAGAGCATGGAATTAAATATTTTGTATTTTCCTCATCTGCCTCAACCTTTGGCAATCCGATAAGTATCCCCATGGATGAAAATCATCCGCAAAATCCCATTAATCCCTATGGATTTACAAAGCTTGCGGGGGAGAGGCTCCTTAAGGATTACGAAAGAGCATATGGGATAAAATATTGTATGTTCAGATATTTCTGCGCGGCAGGGGATTCAAAGGATTCTCTTATCGGGGAGGCCCATGATCCCGAGACACACCTTATACCGGTTATGATAAAGGCGGCTAAGGAGGGGAACCCCTTTAAGGTATTCGGCAATGACTATGATACAATAGACGGGAGCGGCGTAAGGGATTTTATACATGTTCTTGACATTGCAAATGCTCATTATTTAGGACTTAAATATATAATCGATAATCAGAAGTCAGAAGATTTTAATTTAGGCAGCAATACGGGTTACTCTGTTCTTGAAATGGTAAGCTGTTTATCGAAGGTTACAGGCTGCCCGGTTCCTTACGAAATTGCGCCAAGAAGAGAAGGAGACCCGCCTTCGCTTGTAGCCTCAAACGAAAAGGCAAGAAGGCTTCTTTGCTGGGAAGCATCAAACAGTGATATTGAGAATATTCTAAAAAGCGCGTGGAACTGGGAAATGAACAGGCGGTACTAAAATTATGAAAGCTTATTTACTGGCTGCGGGACTTGGCAGCAGATTAAAACCGATAACAGATAATATTCCAAAATGCCTTGTGCCAATTAGCAAACATCCCATGCTTGACTGGTGGGCCAAGCTTTTTATTGAAAGCGGAGTTGATGAAGTGCTAATCAACACACATTATATGGCTGATAAGGTGCATGAATATATTACGGAATACAATAATAAGAAAACAGGACTTACCTTTATCGAGACATACGAGGAAGAGCTTATAGGAAGTGGCGGTACGGTGTACACAAACCGCGGATTTGTTGAAGGTGAGGATGATTTTCTCATATGCTATGCTGATAATCTGACGGATGTCAATCTGCCGGAGCTTATTAAGTTCCATAAGCAGAACAAGCCGCCGCTTACGATGGGGTTATTTAGGACGAATGTTCCCAAGCAGTGCGGGATAGCGGAGCTTGATGAAAACGGTATTATTAAGGCTTTTATTGAAAAGCCCGAAAATCCCGTAAGCAATCTTGCAAATGCGGGAATATATGCAGCATCCCCTGAGGTCTTTAAGTATTTTCCTGATGCGGGCTTTTCGGATATAGGCAAGGATGTTCTGCCAAGGCTTATCAATAAGATGTACGGCTGGGAGATTCCGCAATATCTTATAGACATAGGTACCATGCCTAATTACGAAAAGGCGCAGGCTGATTGGAAATATGATTATAATGATAAGATGCTAAAATAAACAAAAGGTAGAGGGATGTTTCAGTTTTTTGTAGATGAGAGCCAAATAGTTGATAAAACCGTAAGGATCGCCGGAAAGGACGTCAATCATATAAAAAATGTCCTCAGAATGAAGATAGGGGAAGAATTGAATGTGCTGACGCCGGATTCTGATAAGGAGTACAGGTGTGCCGTGCGTGAATATACGGATGAAGAGGTTATATGCGAGCTTTTGTTTATAAAGGAGAACAATACAGAACTCGATGCTGATATAACACTTTATCAGGGACTTCCGAAGGCCGATAAGATGGAACTTATTATCCAGAAGGCGGTTGAACTTGGGGCAGCGCGGATAGTTCCCGTTGCCATGGACAGGAGCGTTGTTAAGCTTTTAAAAGATAAGGCGGATAAGAAAATCACCCGCTGGAACATGATAAGCGAAGCTGCTGCCAAACAGTCAAAGCGCAGGTTTGTCCCCCGGGTAACTCAAGTGATGACATTTACAGAAGCTCTTTTGGATGCAGAAAGTGCAGAAATTAAGATACTTCCCTATGAGCTTTGTGATATGGATTCGATGCAAAAGACAAAAGAGATCATAGCATCAATAAAAGCAGGCAGTAAGATAGCGATTTTTATCGGGCCTGAGGGCGGCTTTAGTGATTCTGAAATCGATAATGCAGCGGTGCATGGAGTTAAAACCGTCACCTTAGGGCATAGAATTTTAAGGACCGAAACAGCGGGGATGCTGGTATTATCCTGGCTGGTAATGCAATTGGAGAAATGATTATGCAGGCTTATCTTGATAACAGTGCTACAACAAGGGCGTTTGATGAAGTAATTGATTATATGTCCGAAATAATGAGGGAGGATTACGGCAATCCTTCAAGTATGCATACTGTAGGTATCAGTGCCGAAAAGCATGTGCGTTATGCAAAGGAGACAATGGCAAAGATACTAAAGGTCGGTGCTGACGAAGTGATTTTCACCTCAGGAGGTACGGAGTCGGACAATCTGGCCCTTATAGGCTGCGCAATGGCGGCAAGAAGGGCCGGAATGCATCTTATCACAACAAAGATAGAGCATCCTGCGATACTTGAGACCATGAAATATTTAGAAAAGCAGGGCTTTAGCGTAACTTATCTTGATGTGGATAAGACCGGCGTGGTTCCTGTTGATGATTTAAGGTCAGCGCTTAGAGAAGATACCGTTTTAGTATCGATGATGCAGGTCAATAATGAGATTGGCTCGCGCCTTCTGACGGAAGAATATGGAGAAGTAATAAAGGCTTATAATCCGAATATTTTGTTTCATGTTGATGCTGTGCAGAGCTTTGGCAAGGTGAGGATATATCCTAAGAAGTCTAAGATCGATCTGTTGTCAATAAGCGGACATAAGATCCACGGACCTAAAGGAACAGGCGTTTTATATATAGACAAGCATGTTAAGATAATTCCCATTAATTACGGCGGCGGACAGCAGAAGGGATTGCGGTCGGGAACTGAGAATGTGCCGGCAATTGCGGGAATGGCAAAGGCGGCAGAGCTTATATATGAAGACTTTGATGATAAGATGGATAGGCTCTATGAGCTTAAGAAATATTTCATAGAAAAGCTGCTGCTTCTTGAGGATGTAAGCGTTAACGGTATCGGGGATATAGATAATATCAGGGAAACCGCCCCGCATGTTGTGAGCGCCTCCTTTAGGGGCGTGAGGGCCGAGGTGCTGCTGCATACGCTTGAAGCGGACGGCATATATGTATCCGCAGGTTCTGCCTGCGCATCCAATAAGCCCTCAACAAGCGCAACACTTCTTGCGATAGGCATTGATAAGGAACTGCTTGATTCGACAATACGCTTCAGCTTCAGCGTTAATACCACAAAGGAAGAGCTTGATTATACGATAGATTCGTTAAATAAGCACCTGCCGATGCTAAGGAGATTTACGAGGCGGTAGGCTGCGAACTTTTTTTGCAGAAGGTATTAAATAATAAACCTTTGAATAATAAACGGAATGGGGAAAATTTATGAGATTCACATCATTTTTAATCAAATACGCAGAGATTGCCATTAAGGGTAAGAACAGGCATTTATTTGAGGACGCGCTTGTAAAACAGATAAGGCTCGCGCTTAAAAAGGTCGAGGGTGATTTTGCCGTTACAAAGACTCAGGGACGCATTAATGTGGAGTGTTTGTCGGAGTATGATTATGATGAGACAGTTGGCGCGCTCTGCAGAGTATTTGGAATCACGGGGATATGCCCTGTAGTTAAGGTAGAGGATAACGGTTTTGATGCACTCTGTAAGGATGTTGTAAGCTATATCGAGGAGGAATATCCGGATAAGAATAAAACCTTTAAGGTATTCGCCCGCCGCGCAAGGAAGAATTATCCGCTTAATTCAATGGAGATAAACTGCGAGCTTGGCGGAGTGATTTTGAATGCTTTCCCGGATATGAAGGTTGATGTTCATACGCCCGAGATAGAATTAAATGTTGAGATAAGAGAGAGTATCTATATCTATTCTCATCAGATAAAGGGACCCGGCGGGATGCCTGTCGGCACAAACGGAAAGGCCATGCTGCTCTTATCAGGCGGCATAGATTCGCCGGTTGCGGGCTATATGATCGCAAAGCGCGGCGTTAAGATTGATGCCGTATATTTTCACGCTCCGCCATACACAAGCGAAAGGGCTAAACAGAAGGTTGTGGATCTTGCCCGCATAGTTTCCGAATATACAGGTCCGATTTATCTGCACATAATAAACTTTACTGACATACAGCTTGCCATATACGAAAAATGCCCGCATGATGAACTTACTATAATCATGCGCCGGTACATGATGAGGATTGCCGAGCACATTGCTAAGGAGACAGACTGCTTAAGCCTTGTTACGGGTGAGAGCATTGGACAGGTTGCCAGCCAGACAATGCAGTCTCTTGCGGCAACAAATGAGGTATGCACGCTGCCTGTATTCAGGCCCCTTATAGGCTTTGACAAGCAGGAGATCATTACTATTTCAGAGAAAATCAATACCTACGAGACATCGATACTGCCCTTTGAAGACTGCTGCACAATATTCGTTGCCAAGCATCCTGTTACAAAGCCCAATATCAACATAATCAAAAAATCAGAGACGCATCTTGAAGACTGCATAGATGAGCTTGTAAAAAAAGCAATAGAGACGGATGAGCTTATCATAGTTGAGTAAGAATTATCACAGGGGTATCTGTTGTGCGGGATATTGAGCGTAAGAGGATTTTTTCTGACAGTTTTAATAAGAGAGATTATAAGCTTCTGTTTCTTATGGGAGCTCTTTTGGGTATCCTGCTGTTTATCTTTATCTACGGGATAGAAATATTAGATCCCACCTATATCGGATGGATATTTTGCGGGGATAATGATTTAAAACAGCACTATGCGGGCTGGTGCCATTACCGCATGAGTCCCTGGCATTTTCCCGTAGGTCTTATTGATACGCTTTCATATCCTGTGAGCATTTCCGTAATATATACTGACTCCATTCCGGTTTTGGCATTTATCTTCAAAATATTTTCGCAGATTCTGCCTCAGAATTTTCAGTATTTTGGAATGGCAGGATTGTTATCCTTTGCTCTTATGGGCGGCTGTGCGTCGGTACTGCTTAAAAGGTTTATTGATAGAGCATATCTGTGCGTGCTGTTATCCTCTGTATTCATTGTTAATTTTGTAATAATGCAGAGAATGTTTTATCATACAGCATTATCTGCACACTGGCTGATAATTGCCGCATTTATCCTTTGGGCGTATGATACTTATCCGGCGGGCTGGAAGAAGAGCGCTATTTACTGGGCTATTCTCGGAGCACTTGCGGTATCGATACATCCTTATTATATCCCGATGCTGGGGATGATCCTTTTGGCAGACAGAATCTGCGCATTTATATTTACCGGGAAGAAAATCATTACGGCAATCATGCCGATAGTATTCTACTGCATTGCGGCTCTTTTGGTGCTTTGGATCTTCGGAGGCTTTTACGGAAGCAGTTCTTCCGCAGGATATGGCCTTGGAACCTTTGGGGCGAATTTTAATACCTTTATAAATCCCATTGATTACGGTGTGATTTTCCCAAATATGGGAGTGGCCAATTATTTTCAGTATGAGGGCTGCGGATACATAGGAGCGGGACTTCTTATATTATCGCTTTATGTTGATGTTATGCTGCTTCTTAAACGCAATAGGATCAAGGCGGTATTTAGCGGATATAAGGTATATTGTATAGTAACAGCCGGCTTGTTTGTATGCTCCTTTGCTTTTGCGACGCTGCCTAAGCTTTCGATAGGCACTCTTGATATCGGGCAGATTCCGTACCCGGAGCCGATATTTAAACTGCTCAGCATATTCAGATCCAATGGGCGCTTCATCTGGCCGGCAATGTATATTCTTATGGCGGCGATAACTATTGCTGCCTACAGATTCTTAAAGGATACTCCGAAGACGATGCTTGCTGTATTTATTATAATGCTTCTGCTGCAGGGCATTGATTTATCGGGGCAGCTTCGCGAAAAACATGAATATTATTTTTCCCATCATGATGTCAAAACGATGTGGGAGGCAAATCCCAAGCTTATGCAGTTAACGATTGATAAAGAGCATTTTGTGTTCCTGTATGATGAGAATGATTTTAACATGGATACGGCTTTTTATGCCTATGAGCATCAGATGACGCTTAATAATTTTTATTTTGCAAGGGATATTAATGAAGAGGTTTTAGAGAACATAAGGGTATATATGGATGAACTTTCGAATGGGATGGTAAGGGAGGATACAGTCTATATAATGAAAAAGGATTTCTATATGGCCCATAAGACACACATTGATTCCATGGATGTACGGACAGAAGCCTATGAGGACCATATCATCATGGTGTCGGAGTGAATCGGACCGCATCCCGTCGGATAAGTGAAGCAACAAATCTTTGATTTGTGTAGCTGAACTTATGCATAGCAGGCTTTATCCCAGTCGGAGATTGAATCCCGACTGAGACAAAATTGACGCCCCTCCCTACGCTACGCTTAGAGGAAGGTGTCTTCTCCGACTGAGATAAAAAAGCCCCTCGCATAAGCGAGAGGCTGTAGTGTTTACTTTGCAGATTAGATGATGTATGCCTTAAGAACTTCCATAACATCTGCTGCGTCGCCATCAGCATGGATATTAAGATCGATGGGCTTGCTTAAATCAAGTGAGAAAATACCCATGATGGACTTAGCATCGATAACGTATCTGCCTGATACAAGATCAAAATCATAATCAAACTTTGTTACATCATTTACGAAGGACTTAACCTTATCAATTGAGTTTAAAGAAATCTGTACTGTTTTCATTGTAATACCTCCTTAAATTAATTATCTTCTTCTTTCTTTGTCTACGCACTTAATATAAAGCCCGAACAGGTAAAAGTCAATGCTGAAAAAATCACAAAAATACGGAGTTTTAGCATGAAAAAGGTGGCATTTCACAATCTTGGATGTAAGGTCAACTCGTATGAGCTGGATGGAATACAACAAATCTTCCAAAAAGCCGGTTACGAAATTGTTGATTTTGCACAAAAAGCAGACATTTATATTGTAAATACGTGTTCTGTAACAAATATTGCTGACAGAAAATCACGTCAGATGCTTCATAAAGCAAAGGCAGAGAATCCGGATGCCCTCGTGGTGGCGCTTGGGTGCTTTGTGCAGGCAGATCCTCAAAAAGCCGCAAAGGATGAAGCAATAGATATAATAATAGGGAATAATAAGAAAACACAAACGCTTGATATTGTGGAGGAATATTTAAGATGCCCTAAAGGCAGTATGGAAGATGGCATACATAAATGTGATATACATGCGGAAGATCTTACAGACCCTGTTAACTATGAGAATATGTCCATAGCAAAAACAGCAGAGCATACAAGGGCATTCATTAAGATTCAGGATGGGTGCAATCAGTTCTGCAGCTACTGCATTATTCCTTATGTAAGAGGAAGAATACGCTCAAGAGACATATCAGATATAGTAAGCGAAGTTGAAAACCTTCGGGATAACGGCTATAAGGAAGTAGTGCTTACCGGGATACATTTAAGCTCTTATGGGATAGAAAAGGGTTCATATAATGAGAAGGCTTTAGAAGGTTTTACAAATTACAGACTCCTTGATGTAATTAAGAGAGTGTGTGAGATTGACGGCATTAAGAGAGTAAGACTCGGTTCCTTAGAGCCGCGCCTTATTACAGAAGAATTTATAGCGGAGATTAAAAAGCAGAGCAAGGTGTGCCCGCACTTTCATTTATCACTCCAAAGCGGCTGCGATGATGTCCTAAAGCGTATGAACCGCCATTATACGACAAAGGAATATGAAGAGGTGGTAAGAAGGATAAGAGAAGCTTATGACAGACCTGCTGTTACGACGGATGTGATAGTGGGATTTCCCGGGGAGAGTAAGGAAGAGTTTCTTAGGACGCAGGAGTATTTAAGGCAGATCAATCTATATGAAACGCATCTGTTTAAATATTCAAGACGTGCTAAAACGGTGGCCGATAAAATGCCGGCCCAGCATACGGATAAGACAAAATCACTACGTGCGGCGATCTTAGCGGAAGATGACAGAATAAGACGAAATGAATTCGCCGGATTATTTATAGGCGATGAGGTTGAGATATTGCTTGAGGATGAAGAATTTATTGAAGGCAAAGCCGTCATGGTAGGTTATACACCGCAGTATGTAAAATGTGCGGTTGAGCTTTGCAGGTATGGCGAAAAGAACTTATCAGGGGAGATAATAAAGGCAAAAGGCAGTAAAGTTATTGATGGCGTGCTGTTATGTGAAAAATCGTTGGTATAAGCCTTGCGGGAGATCTGCGCCTGTTTTATATTGAAAATAACAATTTTGGGAGGATACGGTAAATGCTTACAACTATGGATATAAATATAAGAGATCCGTTTGTTCTTGCTGATAACGGTCTGTACTATCTCTACGGTACCCGCGGGAATGAATGCTGGGGGCGTGGAACGGGACTTGATTGTTATGCAAGCCGTGATTTGGTTAATTTTGAGGAGCCGGTTGAGGTGTTTACTCCACCTGTTGATTTTTGGGCGGATAAGAATTTTTGGGCACCGGAGGTACATAGGGTAAAGGATAAATATTATATGTTCGTATCCTTTAAGGCAGACGGTGTATGCAGAGGAACCCAGATACTTAAGGCAGATTCTCCCTTAGGACCGTTTGTACCGCATTCGGACGGGCCGGTCACTCCAAGAGACTGGGAATGCCTGGATGGTACTTTGTATATAGAGCATGGAGAGGATGATCAGCCTTATATAGTATTCTGTCATGAGTGGGTACAGATAACTGATGGTACAGTGTGTGCGCTTAAGCTTACAGGAGACTTAAAGAAGCCAATTGGGGAGCCGGCGGTTTTGTTTCATGCATCTGAGGCACCCTGGATAGTTGATATAAGGGGCGGTAATTATGTAACTGACGGGCCGTTCTTATACAGAAGCAGAAGCGGAAAGCTTAAGATGATCTGGTCGAGTTTCGGAGATGAAGGATATACGCTGGCATTGGCAAACAGCAAGACAGATACAATACATGGTCCCTGGGTTCAGGAACCGACGCTTTTGTTTTCCAAGGACGGAGGTCATGGCATGGTCTTTGAAACCTTTGACGGGCGTTTGATGGTAGCACTTCATTCTCCCAACATAAACGGAGAAGAGAGGCCGTATTTTTTCGATGTAACCGAAAAATTAGGATAAAGCAGGTTAAAAGGAGCAGTGATATGTAAAAATCACTGCTCCTTTTTGGATGTATAAATCGGGTTATTGTAAGGCGCTTGCTGAAAATTAAGTAAATATAGTTCGAAAAAGGGGCTATTTATAAATTTATTGATGAAAGGTTACAGAAAAAATATGCAAAAAAGGTAAATATAAATTGAAAATAATAAATTTAATAATGATATTTGCAAAAACACCATAATATATTGACGAGTAAATTTAGAAGGACTATAGTCTACTTGTCGTTTTAGTTTTTAGGAAAGAAGGGAGATTTATTTATGAAAAGCAAAAAATTGGTAGCTGGGTTACTGGCCGCGACTATGTTGTTTAGCCTCGCAGGCTGCGGTGCACAAGGAGCAGCAGATGCTTCTGCCGATACAGAAGTGACCGCAGAGACTTCGGCATCGGCGGAAGCAGAAAATGATGCCGCTGCGTCAACAGAAGAAGCATCGCAGGAGGCAATAACTTTACGCATGGCATGGTGGGGTTCGCAAACAAGACATGACAGAACAGTTGCGGTTATTGAACTGTATGAGTCACTTCACCCCAATGTAACAATCGAGTATGAGCCAATGGATTATGATGGTTATTTTAATAAGCTCACAACACTGGTAGCATCCGATGAAGTATGGGATATATTCCAGATGGGTTCAAACTTCCCCACTTATCAGTCGAAGATTTACTGTCTTAATGATTTTATCGAAGACGGTATAATTGATGTTTCCGGTACATCAGACGCATTCTTACGTATCGCTGCTGATGAAAAGGGCAATCAGGTGGGTCTTTGCAGCGGCGTTAATACCTATGGTATAGCTTATGATCCCGCAATGTTCGCAGAAGCAGGTGTTGAGGAACCGAATGAGAACTGGACGTGGGAAGATTATAAGAATGCATGTCTTACAATTCATGAGAAACTTGGAATATACGGTTCTTCAAAGTTTGATGACTGGCAGGCAGGCGCTTCCATGGGAATCAACCAGGAAGGCTTCGGAATCGGTTTCTTTAATGAAACAAATGATGCTTTGGGATTTGATGATTATACAATGCTTGCTGATTATATTCAGATGCGTAAAGAACTTGTAGATGCAGGCGCATATCCGGATCCCGGTGCATGCAATGAGATTTCCGATATTGAGAATGACTTTGTTGTAACGGGTGAGGCAGCTATGACATGGGTGGCTTCAAATCAGTTTGTTGCCTTGGCTACTGCAGCAGGTAAAGATCTTAAGTTAATTAATCCTCCCCGTAAGGATGCCAATGGCCCTGCAGGTGTTTCTATCCAGTCTTCACAGATGCTTTGTGTAAGCAACGATTCCGAACATCCCGATGAGGCAGCCAAATTTATCGAATTCTTCCAGTCTGATATCGATGCCAATAAGATTCTGCTTGCAGAAAGAGGTATTCCTACATTTACGGCAGTTCGTGAGTCACTTGCAGAAGAGCTCACCGATCTTGAAAAGGCTGTATATGAGTATGTGGATATGGTTGGCGAATTTGATACAGGCGGCGTTGCAGTTAATCCTTCAAGCCCTGAGTGCACGGATGAGATTAAGGCCCAGTATAATTATTATCTTGAAAAGGTCATTTATGGCGATATGAGCGCAGATGAAGCGGCAAAGGCTATTTATGATTTTGCTGCAGAGCAGTTTTAAGTATCAGTAAATTCTCTATATGATGCAGTCTTACCAGGCCCCTGTTTTTATGCCGCAGCTTTAGACGGCCCAAGCAGGGCGCTGCGGTAAGACCTGTCGGAAGAGGTATATATGAGTAATATAAAGAAAAAAGAGGATAAAAGCGGATACTCCGGTTGGGGGCGTTTTATCAATAATAACAATACAGTGGGATATGTGTTTTTGGCACCGTTTATAATAGGCTTTCTCGGATTTACCATTATCCCGATGATGAGTTCCCTGTACTATTCATGCACAGATTACAACATGATAGACAGAGCAAGCTGGATTGGCCTTGGCAATTATGTGAAACTGTTTCAGGATGAGCGTTTTTTGTTTTCGGTAAAGGTGACGCTTGAGTATGTATTTTTTTCCGTTCCGCTTAAACTGGCCTTTGCGCTATTTGTAGCATATTTGCTTACCCGCCCCAACAAAGCGGTAAGTTTCTATCGTTCACTTTATTACCTGCCTTCACTTATCGGAGGTTCTGTAGCGGTAGCTTTAGTTTGGAAGGAACTGTTTGCAAGAAAAGGACTTGTCAATCTCAATCTTGCGAAACTTGGTATAGATGCAGTCAACTGGTTTGGCGATATGACAGCAGCCAAATGGCCCATAATCCTGATGACGGTATGGCAGTTTGGATCCTCGATGCTTATCTTTGCGGCAGGTCTAAAGGAGATTCCGGTCAGTTATTATGAAGCAGCAAGGATTGACGGCGCAAACAATACCCAGATGTTCTGGAAGATAACTATGCCCTGCCTTTCGCCTATCATCTTATTTAATCTTATCATGCAGCTTATCTCAAGCTTTATGGTATTTACACAGGCTTTTGTTATTACCGGCGGCGGTCCTAACGATGCGACTATGTATTATGCTCTTTATGTATATAAGCAGGGTATCAATAATCGTAATATGGGTTATGCAAGTGCCATGTCATGGGTAATGCTGGTAATTATGAGTGTTATCACGGCAATAGTATTTAAAACATCCAAGCACTGGGTGTTCAATGAATCGGAAAGTTAATGGGGGTAGATATGAAAACAAAGAAAATAGTTTCCACCGTTATATATCATGTATTCATTGCGGCACTTGGTTTTATAATGGTCTATCCGGTTTTGTGGATGATCTCCGGATCGTTAAAAAACAATCAGGAAATACTTTCTGGCTCTTTAAGTCTTATTCCTCCCGAATGGAGATGGGAAAACTTTAAGACAGGATGGGCAGGCTTCGGTCATGTGACTTTTACAACATATTTCAAGAATTCAATCCTGATTACCGTCATAGCTACCTTCGGTACGGTCGTAAGTTCTGCTTTAATTGCATATGCGTTATCGAGACTTAAATTTAAGGGTAATAAATTCTGGTTTACTATTATGATAGGCACCATGCTTTTGCCCGGGCAGGTGGTTATGATTCCTCAGTATTTAATATATAACAGGATCGGATGGGTTGGCACGGCATTGCCGCTGATAGTTCCGCATTTTTTCGGCGCACCGTTTTTTATATACATGATAATGCAGTTTATGTCGGGTATACCAAGAGAACTTGATGAAGCAGCAATAATAGATGGCTGCAGTAAGTATTCGGTATTTACAAGGGTTATTTTTCCACTTCTTAAGCCGGCGCTTATTTCGACCATCATCATACAGTTCTACTGGAAATGGGATGACTATATGGGGCCTCTTTTATATTTAAGCAAACCGGTTTCATATACTGTATCCGTTGCAGTTAAGCTTTTTGCAGATTCAACCAGTAAGACGGATTACGGACCGATGTTTGCAATGTCAACGTTGTCTATGATACCGGTATTTTTAATATTTTTAGTGTTCAACAGATATCTTGTAGACGGCATCAGTACCAGCGGTCTTAAAGGATAAGCGGAGTTTATATGCTTCTAAGAGAGAAAATAGTAAGAAATTGCAATCCAAGGCTCAACAAAATAGATATTCATTCCCCACTGACTGTGGGGAATGGCAATTTCGCATTTACGGCAGATGTGACCGGTATTCAGAGTCTGTATGATACCTATACTGACGGTTGTCCTCTTACTACAATGTCTTCCTGGGGATTTCATACCTGCTTAAATAAAGACGGAGGAAAATATACCCTCGCAGATCTTGAAATGACGGAATATGAGCATAATGGCAGAAAGGTATATTATCCGGTAGAGGAAACCGAAAGCAATAAAGAAATTTATAAGTGGCTTCGGGAGAATCCGCACAGATTTAATCTTGCCCGTGTAAGGCTTATGTATCAGGATATGCAGATTTTGCCGGGGTGGTTAAGTGATATTGATCAGACGCTGGATATGTATACGGGAATACTGGTAAGCTCATTTAAACTAAAGGGCGAACAGGTTACGGTAACAACGGCTGTGGGCAATTCTGATACTCTTGCGGTAAAGGTAGAATCCTTATTATGCAAAAATGGCCTTACCGTTCTGGTGGATTTCCCGTACGGCTCGCCTGATATTACGGGATCTGATTTTGCGGCAGCTGAGAAACACCATACACAGCTTATAGATAAGAACTCATTGAATATCGTGGAGCGAAGACTGGATAAGGAAACATATTTCTGTCAAATAAATTCTTCAGGCGGATTAACAAAAGAAGCTGAGCATGAATTTAAAATTTTCGCAAAGGATCAGTCAAAAATTATTTTCACTATGGCCTTTTCTCCCCAAAAAGACAGGATAACTCCTATTACTTACAAAGAGGTGATAGAGGAATCCACAGTAAGGTACTATGTGCACTGGAACATGGGAGGTTTGATTGATGTAACAGCATCAGAAGATAAGCGGGCGCAAGAACTTGAGAGGCGCCTTGTCACCTCTCTGTACTTGAGCTTTGCACAGGATTTGGGAGATTTGCCGCCTCAGGAAACGGGACTTACCTGCAATAGCTGGTATGGAAAATTTCATCTGGAAATGCATCCTGTTCATACAGCATACGCAGCACTTTATGGGAGAGGCAGATTATTGGAGCCTTCTCTTGAATGGTATATTAAAATGCTGCCTCGGGCAAAGGAGAATGCCAAAAGAAATGGATACATGGGTGCAAGGTGGCCTAAAATGACGGGACCCGACTGCATAGATTCGCCTTCTATAATAGCTCCGCTTCTGGTATGGCAGCAGCCCAATATTATATACATGTTGGAACTTCTGCGGCTTTCACGATACCGTGATGACAGAGTCGAGGTTCCCAAAATAAGTGAGGAGGAGTTCTTGCATAAATATGAGGAGGTTGTCTATGAAACCGCACTCTATATGGCAGATTGTCTGGTATATGATGCCAAAAAGGACATATATGAATTGCTGCCGCCCTTGTATTCAGTACAGGAGAAGGGAGACCCTAAAAAAATAAAAAATCCTCCTTTTGAACTTTCTTTTTTTGCTTTTGGTTTAAAAACAGCTGCTGAATGGATGAAGAGAATAGGAAAAGAGGAAATTGCCGAAAAATTGTCAGCTAAAGCATATAAGATGGCAAAGCCGTATATACATGATGATTTTCTCGAAGCCTATGAAGGCTTTGAAGATACATATACAAAATTGAATATCGATCATCCCTCCATGTTATTTGCCTATGGGTTACTGTCTGAGAAAATCGATGAAAAAATCCTACTTAAGTCGATAGATGCGTTTAAGAAGAACTGGGATTTTTCGACTTTGTGGGGATGGGATTTCGCAGTGCTTTCTATGGTATATGCGCATTTGGGCAGATATGAAGAGGCCTTTGATATGCTTATGCACCCTGCTTCGAAAAACACTTATGTTATAAGCGGAAATAATGCACAGGCAAAACGACGTGATCTGCCGTTATATATGCCGGGAAACGGATCCCTGCTGCTTGCCATGACTATGCTTAAAAGCTGTAAAGGCTGGTACGTCAGAACAGAAGGAATGATGTCATATCCGTTTTAGCTTTTTCCTGTATCATCGCCCTTTGTTGAGCGTTTGTGAGTGCTTTCCTTATGCCTTAAGCGATACTTAAGAGGCGAAATCTCACGATAGGTTTTAAATACTTTTTCAAAGTAGGTGAGGCTTTCGTATCCGCATTCAGAAGCAATCTCACTGATGGAAAGATCGGTGGTGGTCAGTAGTTGCTGAGCCTTATTAATGCGATGGATATTTATGTGTTCGTTGACCGTAAAGCCCGTCACTTCTTTGAAGATTCGGCTCAAATAGCATTTGTTGACAAAGAACTTTTCGGATAAGCTTTCCAGGGATATGCGGTCAGTGCAGTGGGAGATGATATAATCCGCAACCTGATCGACTCTTTGATGCTTGATCTTTGAGGAAGACTTTGTGGGTGCCTCTTTGTGGGATTCTTCATATCTGAGAGCATAGATTAAAAGCTCAGAGAGTTTCATCATAACATTCAGGCGATATCCGGGGAACTTATGGTGAATCTCTGACTGAATGCTTAAGAATAAATTCTCTACGTAGGATTGTTCTGCAGGTTCGATGTTTAATACACCTGAGTGATTTTCAAAAAAATCACGAAAATTTAAGTCACCTAATTGATTAAAGAAGGAGGCAAAGGGTTCTTCTGTAAGCTCGATCAATATGCGGTCATGGTAGGAACTTTGGCCCATACCGGTTTTGTGTATTTCGTTGCGGTTTATAAATATCAGACTTCCCTTTTTGATATGGTAGGTATGCTGACCTATAAAATAAAACCGTTCACCATCTACCAGATAGTATATTTCGTATTCATCATGAAAATGCCTGGTCGGCATATTATATTCATAATCGCGGATAACACGGTCGATGGTGATGCCATCTAATGTTTCTTCAAACAGAGTCTGGCGCATAAGACCTCCTGTAAGTCAAAATCGTTTGATAATACTTTTTATAAGGCAGAACAACTTGTGATTATTGTACTTTTTTTACTGTGCAATGTCTATAGATAAAATAAAGTGTCGGAGGAATATTTAATGAATTATAAAAATAATAAAATGAGTGATGTGAATATCGCCTATATCGGGGGAGGTTCAAGAGGCTGGGCATGGACCTTCATGACAGACCTAGCGAGAGAGGACAGGCTGTCCGGAACGATACGGCTATATGATATTGATAAAAAAGCCGCAGAAAACAATGAGATTATAGGTAATCATATAAGCGAGTCTGATGAGGCTGTCGGAAAATGGAAATATCAGGTTTATGATTCGCTTAAAAGTGTTCTTACAGGTGCTGATTTTGTTGTAATCTCAATCTTGCCCGGTACCTTTGATGAGATGGCGGTAGATGTGCATATGCCGGAACGCTTAGGCATATATCAGTCGGTAGGTGATTCGACAGGCCCCGGCGGTATGGTCAGAGCCTTGCGTACACTTCCGATGTTTGTGGAAATAGCTGAGGCCATCAGAGAATATTCACCTAAGGCATGGGTCATCAATTATACTAATCCCATGAGCCTGTGTGTGAAGATACTGTATCATGTATTCCCGGAGATCAAGGCTTTTGGATGCTGTCATGAGGTGTTTGGCACCCAGAATGTTCTGGCCGGAATATTAAAACAGGAAGGCTATGTATCAGAGGATATTGACAGGCATGATATTCATGTAAATGTATTGGGTATAAATCACTTTACCTGGTTTGATTATGCTTCCTATAAGGGGATAGATCTTTTCCCGATTTATGAAAAATATGTTAGAGAACATGCTGAGGATGGCTTTGATTCCAGTGCATTTGAAAACTGGGCAAATAAATGCTTTGCATGCAAGCACCGTGTAAAGATGGATTTATTTATGAAATACGGACTTATTGCAGCAGCAGGCGACAGACATCTGGTCGAGTTCGTGCGAGGTGATATGTATCTTAAAAATCCTGAAACCGCAAGAGCCTGGGATTTTGATCTGACAAGTGTGGACTGGAGAAAGGCTGATCTTAGGTGCAGGCTGGAGCGCGCTGCAAGACTTGCGGCCTTTAAGGAGGAGGTGGAACTTAAGCCAACAGGTGAAGAAGGAATCTTGCTCATAAAGGCCTTGTGTGGTCTTGAGAGAGTGATATCCAATGTGAATATTCCTAATTCACAGTTTCAGATATCAAATCTTCCGGCCCAGGCTGTAGTTGAGACCAATGCAGTATTTGAGTGTAATAATATTCGGCCTGTATTTGCAGGTGCCATACCGGATAACATCCTTTCGCTTATAAAGCCTCATACTGAAAATCATGAGAGGATTCTAAAAGCATCCCTTACGTATGATAAGAAGCTGGTTTATGACGCGTTTAAGAATGATCCGCTCGTTAAAGGACGTGCATCGGATGCGGAAATTGAAAAACTTGTCGATGACATGATAGAGGGCACGAAATCATATTTGCCTAAGGGCTGGAAATAATATGATAAAAAATGTTATTGACACACCAATGGAGTTTTGATATAATATCGCTTGCGTCTGGCAAAAGACGTTATGCGCGAGTGGCTCAGTTGGTGGAGCGCGACCTTGCCAAGGTCGAGGCCGCGGGTTCGAGTCCCGTCTCGCGCTCGAAGGTTTAAGAGAGAAGTTCAGTAAATATAATGTTTACTGGACTTTTTCTTTGTCTAAAAGTGAGTCTACCTTGAGTCTACTTGGCATTTCGTATAGTATACCCGTTCCTTTGAGCCTATTTTTGCGTTCTGAGGCTTCAATGATATCTTTGATGTATTCTTCGGTTTGAGTGATTTTAGAGTGTCCAAGTTGATTTTTGAGCGTATATATGTCTGTCCCATTTAGATATTCAAGAGAGGCATATGTGCGTCTACAATCATGAGGACTCCGTGGCTCACGTTCATCACCATATCCTAGGACATCATGATGTATGTGTCGCCTCATAAAATCATCTAGTGCTCTAAGGTGCATCTTGCCATCTTTAGCATTAGCATTAAGGAAAAGGTAAGGCGATGTATTATCATCTTTAACTCTAAAATTAAGAGCCAAGTCGATTATCATATGGGCCTCATCCGATAAGTAAACTTCACGACTTTTGTTTTCTTTAATATAGTCTAACATCCCAAAAGTTTTAACGTCCTCTTGCTTACAAATCCAAAGATAATCATCATCAAGATAGATATCATCAATGGTTAGAGCAAGTAGCTCTCCGACTCTTAAGCCGGTGAGGATGAGTGTGGCAACAGCTAATCCTTTATAGGATGGATTATTAATTGCATCTCTGACTATTCGTGATACCTCTGTTCTTGTGAAAGCCAAGTTTTTTGATTGCTTAGTGGTATCTTTAAAAATGTGTTTTCCACTGAGTTTAACCTTGCGAAACGTTGATATGATCATACGGATATCTATGACATCTATATGTTCATATCGGCAGTAGTCAGCAATCTTATTGAGGCATGTTATGGTCTCATTAAACTCTTTGGATGAGATATTAGATGATGCTACATCTGAAAGAACATCCTTAATATTTTTTTCATTTAGGCTAGATATCTTTACGTTTGCAATTGATGATAGTCTTTTATCAAAGCGTTGAATTGTTCTCTTTCCTGTCTTGGTTTTATCATCGACTGCTTTTAGTAAAACATCTCTTACAGTAGTTTTATTATCCTCTTCAATTTTTAGATAGTACGCAATTATTTTTTCCTCAAGACCTTCTTGTGTAGATGAATAAATTTTATTCTGATGTGCTCGGTCTTTTGGAGTTAATTTCGTACAGAAAAATTTTGTTCCTCCTTCTCCTGGTCGATAGATTCGACACACATTATTAATGTGATGTTCAATAATTTGTTTTTTTCGATTCATTATATATTCAAGAATCTGGGCTTCATCCACGAGTATACACTCATTTTCAAGGTAATTGAAGATTTTATCTTTAAGTGTCATTAGTGTTCCTCCATTGATTTAAAAATGGAAGAACGCCTTTTTTTAAAATCAGTATTTCATCTTTATATTGATACAATTTAATCATTGCTTTTAAGGAGGCTACTTATGAGACAGACAATTGAAAAAGCACAAAAGATGGAAGCAGAAGCTCGAGCGATTAGAAGAGCTGAAAAAAATTTTTGGAAAGCAATTGATGCTCGCGCTGAGGAGGTGATGGAGTATCTTGAAAAGAAAATCGACTTGACATATGGAAAAGAAAGTCATGAAGAAATACCCTCGGAGAGCACCGCACCATACGATGTATGGTCTTAGGTGCAAGACCTTATTTAAAAGGTCGCTCGTCGATATGAAGGAGGTGATAAGAGTTGGCGAGTGTAAATTTTTTGAAAATCACAAGACAGACTGCAGGTGCACTGAGAGTACACCTTGATGACTATCAGAGAAGGACGCACACTCATAGCAATCGTCATATCGACGTGAAGCAGAGTTATAAAAATTTCTTTTTGGGAGAGAGTAACTACGACGAGTGTCTAGCAAGATTGGATGAGCGTGTCCGACAAGTGGATAAAGAGCATCCTCCAAAAAGAAGAGTGAAAGATAGGAAAGTTGCTTGTCTGCTTGAAGCAACGTGCCCTCAATCTGTCGCTTCGCGTGGGCGTGCAGATGAGTTCTTTCACGCATTTTACAACTTGCTTAAATCGTTTTTTGGAGAGAGAGATGTCATCGGCGCTGTTGTGCATAAGGACGAAGTTCATGAGTACATAGATAAAGATGGCACCAGAAGACAATCTCTTGAACATATACATGCTATAGTTACATGCTATGCAGAGTGGACGGATGCAAAAGGGATTGAAAGAAAGGGCATCAATGG